>FUFK010064264.1_pt1 | contig 68576 bp, 60 predicted proteins | sample 1021851 | NCBI WGS metagenome assembly FUFK01 (sample SAMEA51879418, study PRJEB19060) | metagenome | reverse complement strand
GCTTCGGTGCGGCCCGGGCGCGGCCGGTGGACGCGGCGAGCTGGCAGCGGTGGGGCTGGCCGGTGGCCACTGATCGGGCGGTGAGTTTGGCGCACGCCTGGGGCGTCGTGCTGGATCCTAGCGCGGCGTTGCCCTGGGGGCGCCCGGTGCCCACCGATCGCCGGGCCGGTCGCTTCGGCGCCATCGCGGCGTCGCTGTGGCTGGACGCCGCCTGGCTGAGCCCCTGGAACCGCCTGCTCAAAGTGGACCGCGCCGCGGTAGACGAATGGCAGAGCACCGCCCGCCAGCGGCGTGAGGCGGCCAGCGTCGCTTACCAATACGGCCCTACGGCTTTCCGTTTTGACGCCGGCGAGGCCTACCGCCCCAGCACCAGTTTCCAGTTCTCCCGCGTGCCGCCGGCGCGGCCGCCCATCCCCCGCGACCGAGCCAGCGCGCACCCCTGGGGCTGGGGCACCACCCTGCGCGCCGAGAACATCATCCCCTGGGGCGAAGGGCGCCGGCTGCGGCCGGTGGACGTGGGCGTTGAATACCCGGACTACGACGGCCCCATCAAAGCGCCGCCCCCCGAACCGGACATCAGAGAGAGCTACCAGATCGTGAACCTGATCAACGTGGTCGCGCTGCCCAGCGAAACCCCCATCGACGTGGCCAACATCCAGCTCGGCCTGGACCTCGATGCGTTCGCCTGGTCCCTCACCTGCGACGTGCTCACCGCCGAGGCCATGGCCCTGCTGAAACCCGACCCGGACCCGGGGGAGCTGCGCATCACCATCAACGGCCACGACTGGGTGTTCATGGTCGAGAAGTGGTCCCGCGTCCGCGCGGTGGGCCACCGTTACCGCATCAACGCCAGCAGCCGCACCCGCTACCTAGCCGCGCCCTACGCCCCGCGGCGCAGCCACATCGACGAAGGCCCGGTGAACGCCAAGCAGGCCGCCGAGGCGGAACTGCAGAACACGGGCTTCACCATCGTCTGGCACCCCAGCTTCACGGACTGGTCCATCCCTGGCGGCGTGTGGAGCTACACAGAGAAAACGCCGATCGAAGCCATCAGCGCCATCTGTGAAGCCGCTGGCGCCGTGATCGTGCCCGACCCGGCCGCCGACACCCTCCACATCCAGCCGCGCTACTACGACGCGCCCTGGGAGTGGGCCAGCACCATCGTCGACGCCGTGGTCCACGACGCCATGATCGAGGACCAGGACGGCGAGCACGTCCCCGGCACCCCCATCAACGGCATATGGGTCAGCGGTATCAACGCCGGCGTGCAGGTGGAAGTCGTCCGCGCCGGCACCGCCGGCGACGAACTCGGCCAGGATATCCTCCACGACCTGATCACCGACCAGGCCGTCGGCGCTGCCCGGGGTAAGCAAGAGATCGCCGCCAGCGGCCCCCACACCCTGGAAAACCTCACCGTCCAAATCACGGACGAACAGGCGAGCCCCGGCCTCATCCTGCCCGGCTACATCATCGAAGTGCAGGGCCAGGAAACCTGGCGCGGCCTGGTGCTCAGCAACAGCATCAGTGCCCCCGGCAACGGCGCCCCGCGCATCAACCAGCGCCTCGCCGTCGAACGCCGCAGCGACATGGAGATCCACTGATGGCCACCGTGAATCCCTGGCGCCGCTTTCAGCAGCTCACCAACTACCAATCCCGCGTCGTCGCCACCGTCTACGACATCGGCCCCAACGGCACCAGCGTCGTCACCCTGCGCGACGGCACCCGCACCCGCGTGCGCGGCGACAGCGTCGCCATCGGCAACAANGCGTTCATCGTGAATGGGCAGATCCAGGGCGAGGCGCCGGACCTGCCGGCGTATACGGTGCAGGTTTAGGTTGGGCGCCACCAGTAGGCGGGGCTTTCCCCCTCTGAGTAAGGACGCTAGAGTTGCTTGAGAAACAATAACTCTAAGTGGATCTTAATGATTAAGGGGTATTTTGGCTTTCTTCAGCGGGCTCCCACCTGGAATGGTGTTTATATTGCCGCGTTGTTGTTTGCCTGTATCGGATTGATTGTGGGGGCGTTTCTGGTCTGGCAGATCGACCCAGGAGGAAGCCTAGGGCCAGCTGTTGCTACCTTGGCGGCGGCCTTTCTGGGTCCTTACTTCGCATTTGGTCTGGAATCGCAGCGGAGGCAGGCTGAAAGGCGTGCTGAAGCTGACCGGGAGAGAGCCGAAAGAGCCCGCGAGCTTATAAAAGCTGCTTATTTATTCTCCCGATACCTGAACTCGCTACTTCCGCTGGTGCGAGACATTGAAAAGCTCGGTGCGTTTAAGAATGTATGCTTTCAACTGAAGGCTTCATTGCCCGTAGATCTTCGGGGGACCTCGCCAGATTGGGAGTCACTTTCATTCATCGGGCTTGAAGATGGTGAATTCTTGACCAGGCTGTTTCTTATTGAAGAGGGCTACACGCAGGCGATCGTCAGTGTTCACCAGAGGGCAGAAATATACGTAAACGATTTTCAGGCNGCGTTTCATCAACTGCGGCCAGAGAGTAGAGCGGTCTGCACGGGGTTCTCAGCTCCCTTCTTTTTTAGCTCCTGGGTTTTGGACCGCCTTAAGATGTCAACCGGTGTCATGCAGTTCCATGTCTATTCCACGGTGCTTGATATCATGGAGGCGATTGAAAGCTTGGCTGAGCACGGCAGACGCTTTTATCCGGGTGAACCGGTAGCCAGCTTTAAGCTTCCCGATGATCCGGAGTTTGACANGGAAAAGATAAAGGCCAGAGTTGAGGATCTGGGAAAACATTTTAATTTCTGATTAACCCTTAGGATGGCTGCTGAATGGCGATAAGGCGGTAGCCGGCCGCTTCCAGTGCTGTAACGCTGGCATCGTCTTTACTCTGGAAGCCATCTGGCGCAGGGTCAATTCCCAGTGCTAGGCAAACCATGCCTGCGGCGAGATCGTTCGTGGGGCGGCGCGGGTATCGTATAACCACTACCTTTTCCAGCCCTGATGGCGTTTCGATGATGACCGTCCAGGTCTTGTTCGCTTCCATGCGCTGCTACCTCCTTGCCGACCACCGTGATTGAGAGCCGGATCCGGTAGGGTGGGGCAGGGCGGAGTCGTTTGTCTGTAGGACATCACTGGTGAAACGTGTAGTCCTGAGACTACAGGCGTTCCACCACCGTGCTGCCGTCCGGTAGCGGGCCTATCAGCTGCAAGGCCTCGGTCGGGCTGCCGTCCAGCCACAGGTGAGCGTATTTAGGGTCGATCATGGCGGGCATGCGGTCGTGAATCGGCTTACTCTCAAAGTTAGGCGTGGTCGTGAGCGACACCATGGCGGCGGGTGTGTCCTGGGCGGCCGGGTACCAGATGCCGGCCATCAGAAGCGGCGCGCCTCCGGGAAGCTGGAAGCGGAACTTTTGCTTTCTAGACCCGCCTTCGTCCCGCCATTCGTACCAGCAGTCCAGAGGGATCAGGCAGCGATGCTCCCGGAACGCCCGCGCGAACGTGCGTTTCTCGGCGACGGTCTCACCCTGGGCGTTAATCAATATCTTCTTCGCCCAGGCGGGTTGAATGCCCCACCTCACGCGCAGCGTCTCCATCCCGGCCGCAATGACCGGCACCTGGTTCGTCGGCCGCACATCATCGTTCTGCTGAATCTCGAAGCCCTTGGCGCCCAGGTCGCGGGCAAACTGGGTGATGCGCTCGCTATCCAACGCGCCGTATCGTCCGCACATTGTCGCTCCCTCACACCTCTTTCGGCCTTCCATCGTACAACACCACAAACGCCCTCTGCTCGATCAGTGTCCCGACGATGAAGCCGGACATGATGTGTCGATGATCGCCGGCGTGGTCGTCGCTGTAGTTCCAGGTAGTGCACGCGAGCGCGCACGGAGAGGCCCACTTCGGGATCCAGGACTTGTGCAGGAAGCCACCGAAGGGCACATACCGGACGCCACCACCGCGCAGGCGTACGCCGATCTGGGAACGGCTCCACGGATAGATCGTGGTGAGCCCGCTCCACTGCTGATTGATAGTGATGGATATACTACTGGCCATAAGGACAGTATACGGGGACGATGGCTAACACAAAAGCCGAATGCGATTACGCCAGATTTACGCCCGATGTGCCGTAAGTTATTGAATATAAAGGTGGGAGTGGTGCCGGAAAGAGGAATCGAACCTCCGACCTACTGATTACGAATCAGTTGCTCTACCGACTGAGCTATTCCGGCACGGCCCGCCCGGGGGCGAGCGGGCGCTAGTTTAGCAGGAACCCCACGGCTGGCAAGACCGCCGACGGCTTACGCCTGTTTGATGCCGGCCAGCTTGCGGGCGTGCCATTTCTTGGACTCCACGTCCATGCCGCGCAGGATCTGAATACGCTGGGCCTGGGGGCTGCCGGCGCCGTGCATGGACTCGGTCAGGTAGCCCACCGCGTTGCGGCCCAGGGTCATGTTTTCGATCAGGCGGAGAATGCGCATGCGGTCCTCGGTGGGGATGTCGTCGCGGCCCTTCAGGAAGCGGCGGATGATGGCGCCGGCTTCTTCGTTGTCCAGGTCCTTTTCGCTGGGCATGGTGGCGACGATGCCGCCGGCCAGGTCCTGGGCGAGGCGGGCGATCTCGTAGGGGAAGCGGGTGACGTTATGCTTGCACACATTGGAGAGCATGGCGTCGTTCATGTAGATGCCGCTGGCCAGGGGTTTGGCTTCGTGGGAGCTGGCGATGCCGGACGAGAAAATGGTCTCGTTGAGGTGCACCATCTCCACCAGCTTGTCCTTGATGTGGCTGACCTTGTCGACGCCGTTGTAGTCGGCGATGGTGGCGGCGGCGCCGGTCATCACGTCACCGAGGCCGGTTTTGCACACATAGCTGGCGCGGTGGTAGGCGGTGAAGCGCGCCACCATGTCCTGGGCGAATTCGTATTCACCGTCCATGAGCACGTGCTCGTGGGGAATGAAGACGTCGTCGAAATAGACCCACACTTCCTGGCCGCCGTATTCGGCGTTGCCCTGGTCGATGCTGCCGCCTTCCATGGAGCGGGTGTCGCTGCTCTGGCGGCCGTAGATGTAGGTGATGCCCTCGGCGTCGCCGGGGATCATGCCCACCACGGCGTAGTCCCTGTCGTGCTCGCTCAGGTTCATGGTCGGCATCACGCAGATCCAGTGCTGGTTCCAGCCGCCGGTCATGTGCGCTTTGACGCCGCGCACGAAAATGCCGTCGTCGTTGCGTCCGGACACGTGCAGGAACATGTCCTGGTCGCTCTGTTCGAACGGCCGCTTGCTGCGGTCGCCCTTGGGATCGGTCATGCCGGCGGCGATCAGCACGTTACGGCGCTGTGCTTCCTTGAGGAAAGCCAGATAGCGCTGGTGGTAACCGGTGCCGTGCTTTTCATCGATGTCCCAGGTGATTGAGTGCAGCACGCTGAGTGTGTCCAGGCCGGTGCAGCGCTGGAAGCAGGTGCCGGTGAGCTGGCCCAGGCGCCGCTGCATGCGGTTTTTCATTACCAGGTCCTGGGGCGACTCCGGCATGTGCAGAAAGCGGTTCACCGGGGCGTCGATCAGCGGCGAATGGGCGGTGGCCAGTTCCGGATCGTCGATGGCCAGATCGTAGGTGGCGCGCAGGGCGTTGATGCTGGGCCGGATCATCGGATGGTCGGCGGGCTCGTCGATCAGCTCGCCGAACAGAAACAACCGGGTGCCGCGGCCTTTAAGGCTGCTGATGTAGTCGTCACCGGTGCGGATCACCGGCATTCGGGACCAGCGCTCGGTGGCGCTGTCGTGGCGGCGTGATGCCAGAGGGGAAACGGCGTTCATAGGGCACTCCTTGCGGGCTGAGCCGGCTGGCCGAGGTGCGTGTTATTGGACGTTTTCCCCAATAGTAGACACTGTGTCTCGGCTGGCAATGCGGGAGTGGCCGCTTGTTACCCAGGGTCAAGCGGTGGGTTGCTCCCGGGTCGGGCGGGGCCGGCCCGGGGCGATCGGCAGGGCGTGCTAGTGGGACTGTGGCTCGAACACCAGGGACGCGGAGTTGAGGCAGTAGCGCTGGCCGGTGGGCGGCGGCCCGTCGGGAAACACATGGCCGAGGTGGCCGTCGCAGCGCGCGCAGCGAATCTCCACGCGCACCATGCCGTGGCTGGTGTCCTTCAGCTCGCGCACGTGGTCCGCGTCCACCGGCTCGAAGAAGCTGGGCCAGCCGGTGCCGGACTCGAACTTGCTGTCGGCGTGGAACAGCGGCAGGTGGCATAGCTTGCAGGCGTAGATGCCGCTCTCCTTATTGTCCAGCAGGCCGCCGCAGAACGGCGGCTCGGTGCCCTGGTTCAGGAGGATGCGGCGCTCCTCGGCGGTGAGGCCGGCGGCGCGCTGCTGCTTTTCGGCGTCGGTGAGCGGCGTCAGATCGAAGCCGCTGGCGGAAACAGTCATGGCTACCTCTCAGGTTTTAAGCATTTCCGGGAAGGCGGCGTGCAGCTTTTCCAGTTTCGGCTTCGCCACATGAGTGATGTACGGCTGATTGGGATTGCGGCGGGCGAAATCCTGGTGGTAGTCCTCCGCCGGATGGAATGGGTGGCCCGGCTCCAGGGTGGTGACGATGGGCGCGGTGAAGGCGCCGGCGTTGTTCAACTGCTGGATGTAGTCCTCGGCGACTTTCCGCTGCGCCTCGTCCACCGGGAAGATGGCGGAACGGTACTGCGGCCCGCGGTCGTTGCCCTGGCGGTCTTTCTGGGTGGGGTCGTGGGCCACGGCGAAGAACAGTTTAAGCAGCGCGCCGAAGCTGATCCGGTGCGGGTCGTAGCGCACCTCCACCACTTCCGCATGGCCGGTGCGGCCGCTGCAGACCGCTTCGTAATTGGCGCTGTCCGCGTCGCCGCCGGCGTAGCCGGACACCACCGACTGCACGCCGTCGAGAGGTTGATAGACCGCTTCCACGCACCAGAAGCAGCCGCCGGCGAGCACGGCGCGGCCGATATCCTGATCGGTGGGAACGTCTTCCACCGGATCGGGGAACCGGTCCGGGTGTATCGCCAGGGATGTGCCGGGGATCACTGCTTTCATACAACCTCCGTGACTGGACGACGACCATGACAGCCGTCGGGAAACCGTACCGTGAAGACAGTGGGGGCGGCGCCGGCGACTCTCAACCCGGGTCAGGGCAGCAGGCGCGCCTGCCGCAGGGTGTCGCGCAGGGCCAGGCACTGGCTCTTGGCGATGGCGCTCTGATCATTGGCTTCGTGGGTGCGGGCCACGCCGTGCCAGAGATTGGCGCCGTCGCCGTTAAGCAGGTCGGCGGGGAATACCTGTTCCACATCCGCCGGCGGCGCGTCCTTGATACGTTCGCCGTCCAGGCCCACGCGCCAGGTGGGGCGCACCTCGTTGTCCTGGTTGATCGGGTTGAGTTCCTGGCGGTCGCGCATGTGCGGCGCCGACATCAGCAGGCGGGTCAGATCGACCAGCAGAATGCGGTCCACCGGGTGGTCGCCGGCCCATTCGACCAGTGCCTTGCGGCCGCGCTCGTACCACAGCGGTACCTCCTGGTGGCTGAGCAGCACGGTCAGGCCGGCGCGCTCGAAGATCGGTCGGCAGGTCAGTTCCCAGGTCTCGCGGGTGTCGCCTTCCGGGCTTTGTGCCACCAGCAGCAGGGTTTCCGCCGGCGGTGGCGGGGTGTCGGTGACCGTGCGCGTGGTCACTTCCGTGGTGCTGGCGCACCCGCTCAAAAACAGAACCGCCAGTAACAGGGCCCTCATGGCACTCTCCATGTCACTCTCCACAACGCTAACTCCGGGGAACAGGCACCCAGTGTAGCAGGGGCGGACCCCGGAGAAACCCGATAACCGCGCGGTTTTGGCGCACTCTGTGACGCTGGTCAGGGACGCCCGGTTAGGGACGCCCGGTCAGGGACGCCCGGTCACGGGAACGCCGGCGAGACAAGCGCCGGTGCGTTCGCCCCGGCCATCACTTCCAGTTGAAAGCGGCCGGCTTCGGCCACCGGTGGATGGTACCAGCGCACCTCATAGAGCCCCTGACCATCGACATCCCCGTCGATCAGCCGCAGGCGCATGTCGCCGCTTTCGTCGTCCACCAGCGTGCCCCGGTCGTCGCTGCGCAGAATCCGTAGCAGCGGTTCGTGCAGGCGCAGGTCACCGGGCGGTTCACCGACAAAACGCCAGGACCAGTAGGGGCCGCTGTCCTCTTCGCCACGATGGAAGATGGCGGGCTGGCGCCAGCTCCGCGACCAGGTGCGGTCCGGGTCGCCGTGCGGCCAGTAGCGATGGCTGAGCAGCTCGAAGCGGCTTTCCCTGGGGTAGTCGTCGACGCCGCCGGTGCGCATCAGGTCCTCGCTCAACCGCGCGCTTTGCGCGGCGAGAAAGTCCAGTGTATGCGGCCCGTAGAGGGTATGGCCGCCCTCATAGTACTGGGCACCGTACTCGGCCTCGCTCACCGCGTAGCCGAAAAAGCCGTTGGCCAGGCTGGAGATTTCCNCCCGCCAGTCGGTACCGGCGGGCAGGGTGTCGAGCACCTCGCCACGGATGCGATTACCGCTTTCCAGGGTGATTTCCCAGGGCAGGGGCACCAGCACCAGATCGTTGACGCGCAGCACCTGAAGCAGCGCACGGTGCGGAAAGCTGTCCGCGGACATCAACAATTGCAGCTTGGACAGCGCCCACTGCTTTTCCGCCTGGCAGCCGTCGGTGAAGACGGTGCGTGGCCAGCCCTCCTGGAGAAACGGCAGGTAGGAAATCGGGAACACCTCGTCACCGTTGGCGGCGCCCATGGTGGCGGCGCCCACCACCGCGCGCCGGCAGAGACCGTGGCGCTGCGCCTCGGGCAGCTCGAGAACGTTCATCAGGCGGCTTGCGGCGGCGGTGCGCAGGCGCGGCGCCAGGTCGTCCTCCAGACGCTCGAACAACGCCCCGGCCTGGTCGCCGAGCGCCTTGCCGATACGCCGGGCTTCCAGGTCGCCGCGGTGCTCCGGATGCCAGGCCGGGTTGTTGTCGGCGTGGGTGGCCTGAAAGGCGCCGTGCACGAAGGGCCACGGCAGTTCATCGCCGAAGCCGGCGCTCAGGCCCTGCCCCAGCCAGTGCCAGACGTCCGCGTGATAGGGGCGCGTGAAGGCGGGAATGGCGGTGCCGTGGATGGAAAACAACGTCAGCGCGCCGGCGGGATAGAAGCGGCCATCATCGGCTTGCAGGTCGATGCGCAGCATGGTCATGCGCGGGTTGACCGCGCGCAGGGCGTCGTCCTCGCCCATTTTTTCCGGGTCCAGATTGTGATTGCGCGCCCAGGCCTGTACCGAGCGGTTACGGGTCAAGCCCCAGACCTCACGTTGACCGGTGGCGAGTCGCGCCGGGCGTCGGTTCCGGTAGGCGCGGATCACCGCCTCACTGATGCGCTCGCTGAGAAAGGCGAACAACTGCGGGTCGAAACCGGCGCTATTGGCGCCGAAGGTGTTGTAAAAATCGCTGCCGAGATACTGTCCGGGCCCCGAATGGGTGTGCGTGACCAGCAGGCTCAACCCCCGCGCGGGCACGTCCGTGGCGGCGGCGATGCGTTCGGCCACGGCGTAATGCAGCGGCAGTGAGCCGGCGCCCAGATCGAGCTGCACCAGCGCCAGGGGTGTCTGACCCGGGCCGTGCAGATAGAAGGCGCGCGCCTTGAGCCGGGTACGGAAACCGTCGGCGTTCTTCGCCCAGGCGGAATAGCCGAATTTGGGCAGACCGATGGCGGGGGTGATATCCACTTCGGCCACCCCGGCCAGGGGCTCGCCGCTCCCCGTCGGCGGCAGCGGTTCGGGAACCTGAAACGTCAGCGTCTCGCGAGGATAGGTAAGAAAGGGCCAGGCGGTGTGCACAAGCACGGCGGCCAGCACCCCGAATACCAGTAATAAACCAACCGCGAGCCGCCGACGACCGGAACGCCGGGGTTTGGATAACTGCATGTGAGGCCTCTTTTTTATTTTTGCACGAACGTACTTGTGGAGTGCATGGCCGGCAAGGCTGATCGGGCCAAACCGGCGCGCGGATACATAACGGATACAAAATGATACGGCTTGTACAATTCGTGCAAAAGCATGGATAAGTTCACAACACTATTCCAACCGGACGTCACCGGAATTCTGTTTTTTTTACCTCCCCGGGATATTCCAATGATTGCACTGTAATCCGTTGATACCCGAGGGGGGTAGAACATGAAAGCAACCGTGAGATTGTCGACTCTGGCGTTCGCCGCCGGGCTGGCTTTTCAGCCGGCCCTGGCGGAAGACCGTTATGAGGAGACGCTGAACACTCGCCAGTACGTGGGTGGTTTCGCCTCCTACGTGGATGTGGATGAGGATCGGCAGTTCGACGACGAAGGCCTGGGCTACAGCGCCTTCTACGGTCGTCAGTTGTCCGACCGCATCTGGTGGGAAACCGAAGGCGGCTTCTACAAAATGGATCCGAATCAGGCCGACTTCCAGGACTTCTACCAGTATCACCTGACCACCGGTCTCGCCTACGCCTTTGGTGATCGCACCGGCTTCACACCCTATGTGATCGCCGCCGTTGGCGCGATTGACCAGGAAGTGCTGCCCGACGAAGACCAGGACACCAATCTGACCGTGAACGCCGGTATCGGTGCGGTGACCGGGCCGATCTTCAATAACGGCCTGAAGCTGCGCGGCGATGCCCGTTACGTGTACGACGACTACGATGGTTCCGGCCCGGCCCGTGGCGACGGTGCGTTCGGCGATGTTCGTCTGTCTCTCGGTGTGGAGATCCCGCTCGGTTATACCAAGGTCGTGACCAAAGAGAAGACGGTGATTAAAACCCGTGAAGTGGTCGCGAAACCCCAGCCGGTGATGGACTCCGACGGCGACGGCGTTCCCGATAACCGTGATCAGTGCCCGAACACGCTGGAAGGCGGGCGCGTGGATGCCGACGGTTGTCTGATCGTCAACCAGACCGTGACCCTCACCAATATCAACTTTGAATTCGACTCCGCGAAGCTGACCCGTTCGTCAGAGTCTTCCCTGGACCGTATCGCCGACTCCCTGAAATCACAGACCGACTTCCGCGTGGAAGTAGCCGGTCATACCGACAGCGTGGGCGCCGCGGAATACAACGAGCAGCTTTCCCAGGAGCGTGCCGAGTCCGTTCGTCAGTACCTGATCAACCGTGGTGTGGACCCGTCCCGTGTCACCGCCCGGGGCTACGGCGAGCTGAACCCGGTTGCCAGCAACGAAAGCGAATCCGGCCGCGCCATGAACCGCCGCGTTGAATTCCGCGTTACCGAGAAGTGAGGAACACGAACATGTTGCGAATCAAAAAGCTACTAATGCTGGTCCTGCTCGCCGCTCTCGGCGTGGGGATCTACGGCTGCGAAGCCAACGACAGTGATGACACCGTTATCACTACGCCCAACAACCCCAACCCGAACAATCCTGACGATCAGGATAACGACGGTATCCCCGATGACGAGGATAACTGCCCCGCGTTCGCCAACAACGACCAGCGGGACCAGGACAACGACGGCATCGGCGACGCCTGTGACGATGATGTCGACGGCGACGGCGTACCCAATGATCCGGATAACTGCCCCTGGGTGGCCAACCCGGATCAGGTTGATACCGACGGCGACGGCATCGGCGACGCCTGCGACGAAAACACCGACACCGACGGTGACGGCATCGACGACGGCGACGACAACTGTCCGTTGGTGGTGAACCACAGCCAGGCCGACTCCGACATGGACGGCATCGGCGACGCCTGCGACGACGACCGTGACGGCGACGGCGTTCCCAACGATAACGACAACTGCCCGTTCGTGGCCAACAACGACCAGGTCGATACCGACATGGACGGCACCGGCGACGCCTGCGAAGACGACACCGACGGTGACGGCGTGCTGGATCCGGAAGACAACTGTGTGTTCGTACCCAACCCGGATCAGGAAGACCTGGACGGCGACAACGTGGGCGACATCTGTGATGACGACGACGACGGTGACGGCACCAACGACGGCAACGACGAGTGCCCGGTACAGTACCCGGCCCGCCGGAAAACGACGGCTGCCCGGTTGACGAAGACACCGACACCGACGGCGACGGCGTACCCGACGACCTGGACAACTGCCCGAACACCGCCAATGCGGACCAGCTCGACAGCGACGGCGACGGCATCGGTGACGTGTGCGACGACGACGGCTTCACCTGTAACGACACCAGCACCTACCAGCCGCTGACCACTCCGGACTATGAAGCCAGTGGCAACTCACTGGGCGTGTGCCTGGGCTGTGGCGTGAGCGACGTGGACAACCTGGTGGACGGTAACGATGCCTCCTTCGCGACTATCGAAGTCGGTGTGGCGGCGGTCTACGGCGGCGCCGAAATCCGTGCCACCGCGGTGGACGCGGCGAATGACTTCACCGACATCAACCGCATCGGCATGGTGATCTCCGATCCGGCCTCCGCGCTGCTCAACCTGAGCCTGCTCGGTGACTTCCTGACCCTGCGTTTCTACGACGACGGCCAGGAAGTGGACAGCGCCACCGTGGGCGGCGGCCTGCTGGGTCTGGAACTGCTGGGCCTGAGCCTCGACAGCGACCAGCGTTTCCTGTCCGCCGAGGTGGATACCACTGCGTTGACCTTCGACGAAGTCCAGCTGGACTACGCCGGCCTGCTCAACGCCAACGCTTCTCTGCGCGTGCATCGTGTCTGTGCCGGTAACGATCCGGTGGACGCACCCTGAGTCTCCTTTGATATCAGGCATCTCCTGGGGGCGCATTCGCGCCCCCTTTTTTTTGCCCGGCACCCGGCCGGCGTTTTGCTCCGTTCGCCTTCACGTGATTCCGTTCGCAGTCTGTCAGCCTTTTAGGTTAGATTGGGGACGCTGGAGGGAACGAATCTATGACATCCATTTTTCGCCGGCCGCATCACGCGCAGTGGTTGTTACTGCTTTTGCCGCTGGTGTTTTTGCTCGGCGGCTGTGATTCCGGGGGCGCGAATTACACCGAAACCGGGGATCTGGAATCGCTGCGTGAGCGTGGCCAACTGCGTTTGCTGGCGCCGCGTTTCGATGAGGAGCAGGCGCTGGTCCGCGAGGGCGTGCCGCTGCAGGAATTCCGCGAGCAGGCGGAAATCCTGGCGCAATCCCTGGGGCTGACGCCGCGCTGGGTGTACGCGGACAGCACCGATGATCTCGATGATATGCTCAACGCGGGCCTCGCCGATCTGATCGTCACCAATTACACGGTCACCGAGTCCCGTCAGGAGAAAGTGGACTTCTGTACTCCGGTGGCGGTGATACGGGAGTACCTGGTGCTGCCCCAGGATCGCCAGGGCGACAGCGTTGAGGATCTGGGCGAGGTGCGTATCGCCGTGCCCGAAGGCACCGCTTATCAGGAGACCGCCGAAGCGTTGGCGGAACGCCACGACACCGTCAGCGTGGAAGCCGTGGAGGCCGGACTCTCCGATGTGGAGCTGCTGGAGGGCGTCGCCTCCGGTCTGTATCAGGCGGCGATCGTCGACAGCAACGCTCTGGACGGCCTGTTGCGTACCTTCGATCAGGTACGCAAGGGGCCGGTGGTCAACCCGCGCCGGCGTATCGCCTGGGCGGTGCGCAGCGATAATCCGGAGCTGCGCGCGGCGGTCAATGAATTTTTGGTCAGCCATCGCGTGCGTACCTCGGTGCGCAGCGAAGAGCGCCGTGATTGGGCGGCGATCAAAAAGGATGGCGTGCTGCGGGTAATTACCTCCAACAACCCGGCCAGCTACTTTCTCTGGCGCGGCGAGCTGATGGGCTTCGACTACGATCTGATTCGCCACTTCGCCCGGCAGCATGACCTGCGCGTTCGCATGGTGGTGCGCGACAGCGCCTCGCAAATGTTCGAAGCGCTGGAGGTGGGCGCCGGGGACGTGATCGCCGGGGCCATGACCATTACCGAGCGGCGTAAAGCCGCGGGCTGGCGCTTTTCCAACCGCTACCTGGAGGTGCACGAGCAGATTATCGGCGACGCCGATGACGAGCCGTTCGAATCGGTCCAGGAACTCGCGGGACGCACCGTGGTGGTGGCGCCGGACAGCGCCTTCATGGACACCCTGGAGGAATTGCGCGAGCAGGGCATCGACGTGCGCATCGAGCCCCGTGACGGAGCCACCACGGAGATGCTGATACAGGACGTGGTGGACGGCGAGATCGACCTCACCGTGGCGGACAGCCACGTGGCCGCCCTGGAAAGCACCTACCGGGAGGACCTGCGTCCCCTCTGGACCTTGGAAGGCAGCCGCGACATCGCCTGGGTGCTGCGTGATGACCAGGACCAGTTGGTGGAGAAGCTCAACGCCTACATCAACCGCAATTACCGGGGCCTGTTCTATAACGTCACCTTCAACCGCTACTTCAAGGAATCGAAAACCATCCGTATCCACGAGGAATACCGGGTGGAAGCGGGTAAGGAAATTTCACCCTACGACGACCTGGCGAAGGAGTACGCGTTGAAATACGGGTTTGACTGGCGCTTGCTGGTGTCGCAGATGTACCAGGAGAGCAAGTTCAATCCGGACGCGGTGTCGTTCGCCGGGGCCCAGGGCCTGATGCAGGTGATGCCGCGCACCGCCCGCCAGTTCGGCTTCGACAATCCCCACGATCCGGAGCAGGGCGTGGCCGCCGGGTCCGCCTATCTGGCGTGGCTCGAGGAGCGTTTTCCGCAGCGTCTGGGCATGGCGCAGAAGATCTATTTCGGCCTGGCGGCCTACAACGCCGGCCACGGCCATGTGGAAGACGCCCGCCGTCTGGCCCAGCGGTTGGGCAAGAACCCGGATCTGTGGTTCGGGCACGTGGAAGAGGCCATGCTGTTGCTGTCACAGCCGCGCTACGCCCGCCAGGCCCGCTTCGGTTACGTGCGCGGCAGCGAGCCGGTGAAGTACGTGCGTGAGATCCGTAACCGTTATCTCGGTTATGTGCAGTTCACCGAAGAGCACAATATCTCCGCCGAGCCCTGAGCCACCGCCGGTCAGATCCGGCGGTTGAGCCACTCCAGCAGTGTCTGGCGGACCTCCGGGGCGCAGAAATCATTGAGGATTTCGTGGCGCCCGCGGGGGCAGTCCATCCGCTCCACGGGCAGGCGCCGGCGGCTCAGCGCCTGCTGCAGCCGGTCCATGCCCTTGCCGCCGCCGCTCATTGGATCCTGGCGGCCGCCCAGCAGCAGAATCGGCAGCCGCGCGGGCAGGCGGCTCAGGCCCTTGGCGGATTGCACATCGGCGAGCCCCGAGAGCAGCGCCAGCCAGGTGGCGGTGGTGCATTGAAAGCCGCATTTGGGGTCGTCGATATAGGCTTTGACCTGGGCCGGGTCGGCGCTCAGCCAGTCGAAATCGGTGCGGGCATCGGGCACGCTGCGCGCCCAGGCTTCAAAGGTGAGCTTATGCACCAGCGGGCTCTGACCGCGGGCGCCGTGCCGCCGGCGCTGCCATTTCAGCAGCGCCGCCATCAGCCGGTAGTACAGCGGCGGGTGGTAGTCGCTGCCGCACAGCACCAGCCCGTCCAGCTTGTCGCCGTGGGCCTGGGCGCCGGCCAGCGCGATAAAGGAGCCCATGCTGTGCCCGCCCAGCACCAGGGCGCCGGGTTCCCGCTCGCGGATGCCGTCGATCACCCGGCCCAGGTCGTCCATCACCAGGCGCCAGCCGTCCTGGTCGGCGAAGTGGCCGGGCGGGTCGGCGGCGTCCATGCTGGCGCCATGGCCGCGGTGGTCGGGGCAGTAAAGGTTCCAGCCGTGCTCGGCCAGGGTTTCGCCCAGGGCCCGGTAGCGGGCGCCGTGTTCCGCCATGCCGTGCAGCCAGATCAGTGATCCCACCGGGTCGGCGGCGCGCCATTCATGGACGGCGATGGTGTGACCGTCGCCGGCGCCGATAACAAAACATTCCGAAGTCATTAATGCGGTCCCCTCAAACAGGTCATGAACATGCGTCATGCGTGTGCGAGCGTCAAGATGGCCGTGTATCATCAATGGCCGCGTATTCAGGCCCACAGGAGAGCGTGTGATTCATTATCAGGTCCGTCCGTTGCGCCCGCAGGCGCATCTGTTCCAGGTCACTCTCACCATCGACCGGCCGACGCCGGAAGGGCAGGGGCTGACTCTGCCCGCCTGGATCCCCGGCAGCTACATGATCCGTGATTTCGCCCGCCATATCGTGTCGCTGGAAGCGTCGGCGGCCGGCGACCCCCTGGACGTGGCCAAGCTGGATAAGCAGACCTGGCAGCTGGCACCGGCCGGCGGGCCGGTCACGGTGCGCTATCAGGTGTACGCCTGGGACCTGTCGGTGCGCGGCGCCCACCTGGACACCACCCACGGCTATTTCAACGGCAGCTGCCTGTTTCTCGCCGCCATGGGGTTCGAGGACCAGCCCTGTGAGGTGGACATCGAAGCCCCGGACGGCGCCGCCTACGCCACCTGGAAACTGGCCACCGGGCTCGACCGGGTCAGCGGCCCGGAGCTGGGTTTCGGCCGCTTCCGCGCCGACAACTACGACGCCCTGATCGATCATCCGGTGGAGATGGGGCATTTCGACCATGCCCGCTTCGAAGCCTGCGGCGTCCCCCACGACGTGGTGCTCAGCGGCCGTCATCGGGCCGACATGGCGCGGCTGTGCCGCGACCTCAAGCCGATCTGCGAGCACCACATCAAGCTGTTCGGCGAACCGGCGCCGATGGACCGCTATCTGTTCATGACCCTGGTCACCGACGGTTACGGCGGGCTGGAGCACCGCAACTCCACCAGCCTGATGAGCCCACGCACCGATCTGCCGCTGCTCACCGACGGCGCCGACCAGGTGCGCGACGGCTACCGCAGCTACCTCGGATTGTGCAGCCACGAGTACTTCCACACCTGGAACGTGAAGCGCATCAAGCCGGAGGCGTTCACGCCCTTTGACCTGAGCCGGGAAGTGCACACCGAACTGCTGTGGGCCTTCGAGGGCATCACCAGCTATTACGACGATCTGTCCCTGGCGCGCACCGGGCTGATTACACCGGAAAGCTATCTGGAACTGCTCGGCCAGACCCTGACCCGGGTCTACCGGGGCCGGGGCCGTTTCAAGCAGACCGTCACCGAGTCCAGTTTCGACGCCTGGACGCGCTTCTATAAGCAGGATGAAAACGCCCCCAACGCCATCGTCAGCTACTACGCCAAGGGCGCCCTGGTGGCGCTGGCGCTGGATCTGACCCTGCGCGAGCGGACCAACGACGCGCGCAGCCTGGACGACCTGATGCGCCTGCTGTGGCAGCGCCACGGCCAGACCGGCGTCGGCGTGCCGGAGCAGGGCGTCCAGGCCCTGGCCGAGGAGGTCGCCGGCGGTGACCTCAGCGACTTCTTCAATCAGGCGCTCTACCGCACCGAGGATCTGCCGCTGGAGGCGCTGCTCGCCGAACGCGGCGTGACGGTGAACTGGCGCCCGGCGGACGGCCATAGCGACAACGGCGGCAAGCCCGGCAAAAGCCAGGCGCCGGTACATCTGGGCGCGCGCTTCGCCTCGGACCCCCAGGGCGCTCGCCTGCAGGTGGCCTACGAGCAGGGTGCCGCCATGGAGGCCGGGCTCGCCGCCGGCGACGTGGTGATAGCGGTGGACGGCCTGAAAGCCAGCGCCGGCAATCTGGACACACTGCTGGCGGGCTACCAGGAGGGCGAGCGTGTCGACGTGCATGCCTTCCGCCGCGATGAACTGATGCGCTTCACCGTGACGCTGGCGGCCTCGGAAGCGGACACCGCCTATCTGACACTGGACGGGGACGGCTTGAGCGCCAAAGGCCGGGCCTGGTTGCTGGGTACCGAAAGCAAGGTATGACGAACCCGCAATTGGACGAACTGTATCGGCGGCTGAAGGAGGCCCGGGCCGCCGACCGGCGGCGGCTGAAAAAGCGGCTCGACGGTCTGGCGCGCAAGTTCAACGCCAACGCTCTGCCCAAGGTGAGTGCCGCCATCGACGCCTCGGTGGCGGCCCGCGCCCGGCGCGCCGACCTGGCGGCGGCGCCGCTGAGCTGGCCGGACCTGCCGGTGGTGCACCACCGCGAGGAACTGGCCGCCGCCATCGAGAAGCACCAGGTGGTGGTGGTGGCCGGCGAAACCGGCTCCGGCAAGACCACCCAGCTACCCAAGATCTGTTTGTCCCTGGGGCGCGGCGTGGACGGCTATATCGGCCACACCCAGCCGCGCCGTCTGGCCGCCCGCTCGGTCACCGCGCGCATCGCCGAGGAGCTGAACAGTCAGGTCGGCGGCCTGGTGGGCTACAAGGTCCGCTTCAGTGAGCAGGTCGGTGACGACACCCTGGTCAAGCTGATGACCGACGGCATGCTGCTCAGCGAAATCCAGCAGGACCGCTACCTCCATCAGTACGACACCCTGATCATCGACGAGGCCCACGAGCGCAGCCTCAACATCGATTTTCTGCTCGGCTATCTGAAGCAGCTTTTGCCGCGCCGCCCGGACCTGAAAGTCATCATCACCTCGGCGACCATCGACCATGAACGCTTCGCCGCCCATTTCAACGGCGCGCCGGTGTTCGAGGTGTCCGGGCGCACCTTCCCGGTGGACATCCATTACCGACCGCCGGCGGAGGAGCGCGAGCTGGGCCTGCAGGTCGAGGAAGTGCTGCGCGAAATCGATCAGCAGGAGCGCCGCGACGGGCCGCCAACCGCCCGCGATGTGCTGGTCTTTCTCAGCGGCGAGCGGGACATCCGAGACGTCCATCATCATCTGAAACGCTGCGATTTCCGCGATACCGAATTGCTGCCGCTGTACGCCCGCCTCAGCGCCGCGGAGCAGCAGCGGGTGTTTTCCAGCCACCGCGGTCGGCGCGTGGTGTTGAGCACCAACGTGGCGGAAACCTCGCTGACGGTGCCGGGCATCCGCTATGTGATCGACGCCGGCACCGCCCGCATCAGCCGCTACAGCGTGCACTCCAAGGTGCAGCGCTTGCCGGTGGAGCCGATCGCCCGCGCCAGCGCCGACCAGCGCGCCGGACGCAGCGGCCGGATCATGCCCGGCGTCGCCTACCGGCTCTACGACGAAGACGACTTCAATAACCGGCCGGCGTTCACCGACCCGGAAATCCAGCGCACCAATCTGGGCGCGGTGATTCTGCGCATGGCCGACCTGAAGCTGGGCGCGGTGGAGGACTTCCCCTTTATCGAACCGCCGGACGGTCGCCTGATACGGGACGGCTATCGCCTGCTGGAAGAGCTCGGTGCGCTCGACAAGCAGCGCCGGGTCACCACGCTCGGCCGTCAATTGGCGCGCTTTCCGTTGGATCCCACCCTGGCGCGGATGGTGGTGGCCGGCGCCGAGAAAAAAGTGCTGCGCGAGGTGCTGGTGATCGTCGCCGCCCTGGCGGTCCAGGACCCGCGCGAACGCCCCCGCGATAAACAACAGCAGGCCGACCAGGCCCACCAACCGTTCGAGAACAAGGAATCGGATTTTCTGTTTTTCTGGAATCTCTGGCAGTGGGCCGAGCAGCAGCGTGGCGACCTGGGTCGCAATCCCTATGAAAAACAGCTGAAAAAGCATTTTCTGTCGCCGTTGCGGATGCGCGAATGGCGGGACACCCACCGGCAATTGTTACTGCTGGCCCGGGAAGAAGGCTGGTCGCTCAATGACGAACCGGCGGACTATGAAAGCCTGCACCGGGCATTGCTCACCGGGCTGCTGGGTAACGTGATGACCCGCAACGAAGACGGTGAGTGGCTTTCCACCCGCAACCGCAAGCCGCTGCTCTGGCCCGGCTCGTCGCTCAGTAAAGGCGGCGACAAGAAAGCCAGACTGCGTTGGCTGGTGGCCGCCGAGCAGGTGGAGACCAGCCGGCTGTTTGCGCGCTGCGTGGCGCGGATTGAACCGCAATGGGTGGAGGCGGAAGCGGCGCACCTGATCAAGCGCCAGTATTTCGAGCCGCACTGGTCGAAGAAGCGTGGTTGTGTGATGGCCAAGGAACAGATCAATCTGTTCGGGCTGATTCTCGCCTCCGGGCGGCGCATGCACTACGGCCCGCTGGAACCGGAGCTGGCCCGCGAGCTGATGATCCGTGAGGGTCTGGTGGCCGGCGAGCTGACCCGCGAACCGGAATTCGTCGCCGCCAACCGCGAGCGCCTGCAGCGCCTCGAAGAGATGGAACACAAGCTGCGCCGGCGCGACATTCTGGTGGACGAGGAAACCCGGTTTCTGTTCTACGACCAGCGCCTGCCGTCCGGGCTGTACACCCTGGCGCACCTGGAAACCTGGTACAAAAAGCAGGCCGACCAGGCCCAGCGAGCCGCGCTGTTCATGGACGACGACTTTCTGTTGTCCCACAGCCCGGACCTGCGGGGCGACGCCTTTCCCGATGAGCTGGAGTGGGACGGCATGCGGCTGCCGCTGGAATACAGCTTCGACCCCACCGGCGATCGCGACGGCGTCACGGTGATCGTGCCCGCCGGTGCGCTGCAGCAGTTGCACGCGGAGCGGCTCGCCTGGCTGGTGCCCGGTCTGTTGCGCGAGAAACTGGAGGCCCTGATTCGCGGTCTGCCCAAGGCGCGTCGCCGCCATTTCGTGCCGGTGCCCGACTATGTGGCGGCGCTGCAGGAGTCGCTGCGCCCGGACCAGCCGCTGCTGCCGGCCATGACCCGCGAGCTGCAGCGCATGACCGGCGTGCGGGTGGAGCAGGAGGAGTGGCGCGAGGATCAGCTGCCCGGGCACCTGCGAATGAACGTGCGGGTCACCGACGGGCAGGGCAAGGTGCTGGCCGAGGACCGGGACCTGGCGCGCCTGCAGCAACGCTTCGAGGCCCTGGCCGGGGAACGAGAGGCGTCGCCGGCCCGCGAGGAGGTGGTGGGCGGGCGCGCCTGGGTGTTCGGCACCCTGCCGGCGTGCCAGGAGAGCGAGCAGGGCGGGGTGGTGTTCCGCCGCTATCCGGCGCTGCGCGACCGTGGCGAGGACGTGGCCCTGGAGCATTTCGCCGACGCGGACGACGCGCACTGGTGGCACGGTATCGGTTGCGCCAGGCTGATGCTGCTGGCACTCAACGAGCAGGTGCGCGGGCTGAAACGGTTCGCCGGCCAGCAACCCGGCTTTCAGAAACTGAAAGCGGAGAAATCGGCCATGGCGCGCGGCGCCCTGGATCAGGCGTTGCTGCGGGCCACGGTGTCCCATTTTCATCTGCACGACCAGCCGGTACGCGACGAGGCCGCGTTTCGCGCCCGACTCGACCAGGGGCGCGGCGAGTTCGTGCCGGCCGTGGAGCAGGCACTGCGCACCTGGGGCGAGCTGTTCGCCGCCTACCGCCGTGTCATGCAGCGCCTGGAAAAGAATTTCCCGCTCGCCTGGGCGCACGCCCACCGCGATCTGAAACAACAGCTCGCCGATCTGTTCAGTGACGATTTCCTGCTCACCGTGCCCAGGGAGTGGCTGGATCAATACCCGCGCTACCTGGCGGCGGTGGAACAACGTCTGGAGAAACTGGGCGGGCAGATCGGTCGGGACCGGGCGGTGGTCGCCGAGTTGGAGGAGTTCCGCGAGCGCTATCACCGGCGCGCCAAGGACACGCCGCCGTGGCGGCAGAGCGAGGCGCTGCGTCTGTACTGCTGGATGATGGAAGAATACCGCGTCAGCGTGTTCGCGCAGCCGCTGGGGACCCGGGTACCGGTATCCGCCAAGCGCCTCAACCGGCAGTGGGAGGCCTGCTAAGACCGGCCTGAACCGGCGTCAAGAGCCGGCGAGCCGGCGAAATACCATTCCGGCTTTGCGCCGGCCCGGTCATATCCGGATAATTGACCCATTTATGGAACCCGCTCCGAGGTTCCCGACTGTCGCGGCGCTCCCCGGAGTGCCCTTTTTGCGCGAGGACAGGCTTGTGACCCATTCCGTCGTTATCAGCGGTACCGGACTCTGGACCCCCGAACAATCCATCACCAATGAAGAATTGGTGGCCTCATTCAACGAATACGTGGCCCGCTACAACGAACGCCATGCCGACGCCATCGAAGCGGGCGAGATGGAGCCGCTGACCGGTTCCAACTCCGCGTTCATCGAGAAAGCCTCCGGCATCAAGCAGCGTTACGTGCTGGACAAGGAAGGCATTCTCGACCCGGACCGGCTGGCGCCGAACATCCCCGAGCGAAGCGACGACGAATTGTCGGTGCAGGCGGAGATCGCCGTGCTGGCCGCCCGCCAGGCGCTCGACAATGCCGGCCTCAAGCCGGATGACCTGGACGCGGTTCTGGTGGCCTGTTCCAACATGCAGCGCGCCTATCCGGCCATGGCGGTGGAGGTGCAGCAGGCGCTGGGCATGGAGCACGGTTGGGGTTATGACATGAATGTGGCCTGCTCCAGCGCCACCTTCGGCATTCAGACCGGCGTCGACGCCATTCGCAACGGTTCCGCGCGCCGCGTGCTGATGGTCAATCCGGAAATCTGTTCCGGGCACCTGGCCTGGGAAGACCGTGACTGCCACTTTATTTTCGGTGACGTGAGCACCGCGGTGATCCTGGAGCGCGCCGAGGACGCCACCAGTGACAATCAGTGGGAGGTGCTGGGCACCCGGCTGCAGACTCGCTTCTCCAATAACATCCGCAATAACTTCGGCTTCCTCAACCGCGCCGACCCCTCCGGTGTGGGTACCCGCGATAAGCTGTTCCGCCAGGAAGGCCGCAAGGTGTTCAAGGAAGTGTGTCCGATGGTGGCGGAGCAGATCACCGGCCATCTGGCCGACCTGTCCGTGCCGGTGGACGACGTGCGCCGCATGTGGCTGCACCAGGCCAACCTGAACATGAACGAATTCATCGCCCGCCGGGTACTGGGCCGCGACCCCAGCCGCGACGAGGCGCCGGTGATCCTGGACGATTACGCCAACACCAGCTCCGCCGGTTCGATCATCGCTTTCCACAAACACAACAGTGATTTGCCGGCGGGCACCAAAGGGGTGATCTGCTCCTTCGGCGCCGGCTATTCGATCGGCAGCGTGATCGTTAACCGGGTGCGCTGAGCGCGCCGCTTTCACGGCGGGATCACGACGGCCGCGGGGTAGACTCCGCGGCCGTTTTTGTTTGTTTCGCGGCCTACACGTAACGTTTACTTGATTCGTGCATCCATATAGTGTCGAAGCCACGGAAAGGAGTCCTCTCTGTCGGCTTCACTTACAGAATTACACGATCCCTATTGGAGAACGATCATGGCTAAACTGAGCAAAATGAATCCCCTGGCCGCCACCCTCGGCGCCGCCTTCGTGGCTTCCGCAATGTCCATTCCGGCTCACGCGGCCGAGAATCCGTTCGGTGCCACCGATCTGCAAAGCGGCTACCAACTGGCCGGTGACCACGCCAAGGACGGAGAAGGCAAGTGTGGTGAAGGCAGCTGCGGTGGTGACAAGAAAGGCGAAGGCAGCTGCGGCGGCGACAAAAAGAGTGAAGGCAGCTGCGGTGGCGCCGCCTGAACCCAGGAGTCGTAATTCATGACGACTTTCCCCGTGACCGGTACCGGTCTGGGGTTGCGGCGGGCCCTGATGGGCCCGCTGTCCCAACCGGGTTCCTTGCCGGTGGATTTTCTCGAGGTGGCGCCGGAGAACTGGATTCCCATGGGCGGCAAGCTGGCCCGTGAGTTTCGTGGTTTCACCGAGCGGTACCCCTTCGTCAGCCATGGTCTCAGCCTCTCCCTGGGCGGACCGGAACCTCTCGATTTTGAATTGCTGGGGAACATCAAACAGTTTCTCGGCGAGCATCGTATCCGCTGCTATACGGAACACCTCAGCTACTGCAGCGATCACGGCCATCTATACGACTTGATGCCGATCCCGTTCACCGAGGAAGCGGTGCACTATGTGGCGGACCGCATCCGCCGGGTGCAGGACTTTCTCGGCCAGCGCATCGGCATCGAACACGTCAGTTATTACGCCACGCCCGAGGTGACCGAAAGCCGCCCTCTGAGCGAGCTGGAATTCGTCAACGCGGTACTGGAAGAGGCGGACTGCGGTCTGTTGCTGGACGTGAACAACGCCTACGTTAACGGCATCAATCACGGCTACGACGCCGCCGACTTTATTCGCGGCCTGCCCGGCGAGCGTATTTTCTATGTGCACATCGCCGGCCATTTCGACGAAGCCGAGGACCTCAAGGTGGACACCCACGGCAGTGAAGTGATCGACCCGGTGTGGCGGTTGCTGGACGTCGCCTACGACCAGTTCGGTGTGTTGCCCACGCTGTTGGAGCGGGACTTCAATTTCCCGCCGGTGGAGGAGTTGAACCGCGAACTGGGCCGCATCGGCGAGGCCCAGCAGCGCCGCGCCGCGATCAGCCGGAGAGCCTGATGAGCGAGCCGGAATTCCAGCGCCTGCAGCGTTCGTTCGCGGCGCACCTGCGCAATCCGGAACGCCATCCGGCGCCGTCCGGCATTGAGGAACGTCGTCTCAAGGTCTATCGGCAGCTGTTTTTCAACAACCTCAACGGGTTTCTGGAAAAAGGCTTTCCGGTTCTGCGCAGCCTCTATGACGACGCCGGCTGGCGGCGTCTGGTGCGCGGTTTCTTCGATCAGCACGCCTGTACGTCCCCGTACTTTCTCGAAATACCGGAAGAGTTCGTCACCTTTCTTGCCGAGACCTATCAACCGGGGGAGGGCGATCCGCCTTTTCTCGCCGAACTGGCCCACTACGAGTGGATCGAGCTGGTGCTGGATACCGCCACCGATACGGTGCCGGAGCAGGGTGTGCAGCCCGGCGGTGATCTGCTGCGGGGGGTGCCCTATCTGAACCCGCTGCATTGCGTGCTCAACTACCGGTGGCCGGTGCATCAAATCGGCCCGGATCACCGCCCGGCGACGCCGCCGGAACAGCCCGTGTGGCTGCTGGTGTACCGGAACGCGGAGGAGCGGGTGGCGTTCATGGAAATCAACGCGGTCACCGCGCGGCTGCTGGCGCTGATGCAGGAGCAGCCGCTCAGCAGTGGCGAACAACTGCTGCAAACGCTGGGCGATGAAATGGGTTTCCAGGACCGCGCCGCGCTGTTGCGTTTCGGCGCCGACCTGCTGCAACGGCTACGCGATCGCGAGCTGATTCTGGGCGCGCGCCTGCAGCCCACGCCGGCCTGAGAGCGGCAAGGTTGCTCTTCGCATGGCAGGCACCGCTATAATGCGCGAGCCATCACTGATTAGGGAGCTACTGTGCGCGTATGGATTGCGGCGCTTGTCTCGGCGCCATTGATTGCCTTATCCCAACCGGTATTCGCCCAGCCGGTACCGGAAACCGCCGGCGAGACCCGCGAAGCCGCGATTCAGTCCGGCGACGACTGGGGCAGCGCCTCGACGCCGTTCGACCAGGCCGGCGGCGCCGGCCGCTTCGACGAGATGGATCCCTGGCAGGGTTTCAATCGCAAGATTTTCGGCTTTAACGAATTCGTCGACCGCTACGCGCTCAAGCCGGCCGCCAAGGGCTATCGCTGGGTGACCCCGGAGTGGCTCGATAACACCGTAACCCGCTTCTTCAGTAACCTGGGCGATATCGGGGACGGCCTCAATTATATTTTCCAGTGGCGCTGGGGCGAGGCCGGCAACAGCCTGGGGCGTTTCGGCATCAATACGACTCTGGGGGTGGCCGGCCTGTTCGACGTGGCCAGCGATGTGGACCTGCGCAATACCGACACCAGCCTGGACGTGACCCTGGGCCGCTGGGGCGTGGCCCGTGGACCCTATCTGGTGGTACCGATCCTGGGGCCGTCGTCGGTGCGCGATGCCGCCACCATCTATCCGAGCAGCTATCTGTGGCCGGTGAGCTATCTGGAAGACGATCTGGCGCGCTACTCGCTGGCGGCCCTGTACGGCGTCGATCTGCGGGCCGATCTGCTGGATCTGGAGCGCAACATTGTCGGCGACCGCTATACCTTCATCCGCAACGCCTATCTGCAGCGCCGCCTGATGCAGGAAGGCAAGGATGAGGAGCCGGCCCTGCCCGACGAAGACCCGGAGCTGGAAAGCGACGACGGCTGGTAAAGCGCGGGTCAGCCGGGCGCGGGCCCGGCGCTATTCGCCCAGGGCGGCCAGCTTGGCCCGGATAAAGTCGCCGTGGGACACGTACAAGAGTTCGGACACGCGGCGAATCAGCTGCTCTTCGTGGCTGTCCGCCTCGCCGTCGGCGGCGGCGATGGCCCACATGTCGTAAATCAGCCGTACCCGGGTTTCCGGATCCCAGCGCTGCCGCAGAGGGATGGTGAACTCGAACAGATCGGTGGCGTTTTCCAGTCTTTGATCCAACTCGGCAACGATTTCCTCCATCTCCTCCGCTTCCAGATGCCAGCGATCGCGCACCGCCTTGACCAGCAGGCGCTGCTCGCGCTGGTCCACTTCGCCGTCGGTGCGCGCCACTTCCATCAGCAGCGCGGCGGCGGCCCGGTGCAGGTCGTGGTCGCTGTCTTCGCGGTTGTCGGCGGGAGAGTCGGATTCAAACAAACGGGCAAGCCATTTCACGCTGCGATGTCCTCCGCGGTCAGTAACGATTCCAGGGCGCGTTGATCGGCGGCGAAACGGCGAATGCCATCGCTCAGCAGATCACACGCCATGGGGTTGTCATTCAGTGACCAGCGGAAACGGGCTTCGTTCAGTGCCCGGGCCGGGAGCGCGCCGTCCGGCTCCGCCGGGGCCACCGCGTCCGGGTCCAGACAGCGCGACAGGGCGCCGTCGTCCTCGGCCAGTTCGCCGAGCAGCGCCGGGCTGATGGTGAGCCGGTCGCAGCCGGCCAGTGCCTCGATCTGCGCGGTGTTGCGGAAGCTGGCGCCCATCACGATGGTGTCCAGGCCGCGCCCCTTGAGCAGATGGAAAATTTCGCGCACCGACCGCACGCCCGGGTCCTGGTTGATGTCGGTGATTTCCAGGCCGCGTTTGACGTGCCAATCCTGGATGCGGCCGACGAACGGTGAGATCAGCGTGGCGCCGGCTTCGGCGGCGGCCAGTGCCTGTTCCGCGCTGAACACCAGAGTAAGATTGCAGCGCACGCCTTCCTCTTCAAGGATGCGCGCCGCCTGGATGCCCTCCCAGGTGGCCGCGGCCTTGATCAGAATCCGCTCCGCCGGCACGTCCAGCTCCCGGTAGAGCGCCATCAGGCGGCGCGCCTTGGCGACCGTGGCGGCGGTGTCGAACGACAGCCGCGCGTCCACCTCGGTGGACACCAGGCCCGGAATATGACCCAGCACCGCCTGGCCGGCCACGCAGGCGAAGGCGTCGGTGCACCAGGTCAGGTCGCCCTCGTGGCCCAGTTCCCGGGCCAGCTCCCGGGCCTGGTCGAGCAGGTGCCGGTAGCGCTCGTCGCGCGCCGCGGCCAGCAGCAGCGACGGGTTGGTGGTGGCGTCGTGGGGCCGCAGCGCGGCGATGCGCTCCAGGTCGCCGGTGTCGGCGACCACGGTGGTCCATTGTTCGAGTTGTTGGCGTTTGCTGATCATGGCTGACCTCCCTGTGTAGTGGCCCCAGCATAGCCAACCGTGTGCCGGGTCAAAAGGGCCAGGGCCTCTTGGTAGACCTCCGGCGTGGCGTCGTTCTTGTGCGCGTGCTGACTCAGGTGCCGGCGGTAGGCGCGCGCCCCCGGCATCGCCTGGAACAGATTGAGCGCGTGGCGCAGCACATGCTTGGGGTGCACGCCGTCCGCGTAACGCCGCTCCAGGTAGGGAATGAACGCCTCGGCCACCGCCAGCCGGTCCGGCGGCGGGGTGGTCTCACCGAACACCTCCCGGTCCACGTCGGCCAGAAACCAGGGGTTCATGTAGGCCTCCCGGCCCACCATCAGCCCGTCCACCTGGCCCAGATGGGCGAGCATCCCCGGCACGTCGCGCAGCCCGCCGTTGAGGATCACCTCCATGTGCGGGAACGCCTGTTTAACCGCGTAGGCGCGTTCGTAGATCAGCGGCGGGATGTCCCGGTTCTCCTTCGGCGACAGGCCGTCCAGGATCGCCTTGCGGGCGTGAATGGTCAGGCTGCGGCAGCCGGCCTCATCCATATGGCGCACGAAGCGTTGCAGGAACGGGTAGTCGTCCTGATCGTCGATGCCGATGCGGGTTTTCACCGTCACCGGCACGTCCGTGACGTTCGCCATGGCTTCCACGCAGCGTGCCACCAGCTCCGGTTCCGCCATCAGCACCGCGCCGATCTTGCCCTGCTGTACCCGGTCCGACGGACAGCCCACGTTAAGGTTGATTTCGTCGTAGCCGTAATCCGCGCAGATGCGCGCGGCTTCCGCCAGTTGTTCCGGGTCGCTGCCACCCAGTTGTACCGCCAGCGGGTGCTCGGCGGCGTCGAAACCGAGCAGACGATCCCGATCACCGTGGATCACCGCCGGCGCCACCACCATTTCGGTGTAGAGCAGGGTGCGGCGGGTGATAAGACGGGCCAGATAACGAAAGTCCCGGGTGGTATAGGCCATCATCGGCGCGATGGAAAAGCGCCGGCTGAGCGGGGCCGGGCCGGGAGTGGGGGTGTTGAATGAGGACATAACTCTATTATCGCACGGTCGCCGCCACCACGGGAAACCCGCGTCCATGCAAATACCGGCAAAGGTATATTCCTGTAAAAGCGCCTTGTGAAAGCAGCGTCGTTTGGCTTTGATGACGGTGCGATAACGCAAACAGGGAGAGAACCATGCTGAGTTGGAGCCTATTATTTCTTGTCATCGCGATCATTGCCGCGGTCCTGGGGTTCAGTGGTGTCGCCGGCACCGCCGCGGGCATTGCCAAGATTCTGTTCGTTGTATTCCTGGTGATCTGGATCATCAGTCTGATTGCCGGGCGGCGCTGACCGGAGCGCAATGACCTCGCCGTTATGCTGATAACGGGGGCGCATTAGCCTATAATGCGCCCCTTTATTCCGGCCACGGAGTCAGCATGACCGTTCGTACCCGAGTGGCACCTTCGCCCACCGGCGACCCCCATGTGGGGACCGCTTATATCGCGCTTTTCAACCGTTGTTTTGCCCGCCAGCACGGCGGCCAGTTCATTCTCCGCATCGAAGACACCGATCAGACCCGCTCCAGCGATGCCTCGGAGCAGGCCATTCTGGAATCGCTGCGCTGGCTGGGCCTGGACTGGGACGAGGGCCCCGATGTGGGCGGCCCCCATGCGCCTTACCGGCAGAGCGAGCGGGCCGGTGACTACCGGCGCTATGCGGAACGTCTGATCGCCGACGGCCATGCCTTCAAATGTTTTCGCAGCGCCGAAGAGTTGGAGCAGTTGCGCGCCGACCTGAAAGAGCGGGGCGANAACCGGGCGCTGAAGCCGGCCGATCTGGAACTGCCCGCCGACGAACAGCAACGCCGCGAGGACGCCGGCGACCCCTATGTGATCCGCATGCGGGTGCCGGAGTCCGGCCGCTGTGACATCGATGACATGCTGCGCGGCACCGTGGANCTGGACTGGTCCCTGGTGGACGCGCAGATCCTGCTCAAGTCCGACGGCATGCCCACCTACCACCTGGCCAATGTGGTGGACGATCACCTGATGGAAATCACCCATGTGATCCGCGGTGAGGAGTGGCTTAATTCCGCGCCCAAGCACAAGCTGCTCTACCAGTACTTCGGTTGGGACATGCCGGTGCTCTGCCACATGCCGCTGCTGCGCAACCCGGACAAGTCCAAGCTCAGCAAGCGCAAGAACCCGGTGAGCATCAACTTCTACCGCCGCATGGGCTATCTGCCGGAGGCGGTGGTCAATTACCTCGGCCGCATGGGCTGGTCGATGCCCGACGAGCGCGAACGTTTCACCCTGGAGGAGATGCAGGCGGCGTTCGATATTCAGCGCGTGTCCCTGGGCGGGCCNGTGTTCGACGTGGAGAAATTGAGCTGGCTCAACGGCCAGTGGCTGCATGACCTGTCCGACGAACAGTTCCTCGACCAACTGCGCGACTGGGCCTTCAACCGCGACTACGCCCTGCGCGTGCTGCCCCATGTGAAACCGCGNGTGGAAACCTTCGGCGAGGTGGTCGACAAGGCGGGCTTCTGTTTCTCCGGCATGGTGGCCGTGCAGGAAGCCGACTTCCAGCACCCCAAGCACGACACGGAGNCGATGAAAGTCTGGCTGCAGTTCTACCTGTGGAGCTGTGAGGCGCGCCGGGACTGGCAGCGCGACGGTCTGTTCGCGGACGCCAAACAACTGGCCGACGCCCTGGAGATCAAGATCAAGGACTTTCTGTTTCCGGTGTTCGTGGCGATCGCCGGCACCAGCGCCAGTTTTTCCGTGGTCGACAGCATGGAGCTGCTGGGCCCGGACATCAGCCGCGCCCGTCTGCGCCATGCCATCGAAGTGCTCGGCGGCGTTTCCAAGAAGCAAACCAAGAAGCTGGAGAAGGAGTGGGCGGCCATTGTTCCGACGAATTGAACAAGGCTTGTACAAACGGACTTCCAACGGTCAAAAACCCTTGGTGGATGCTTGACAGGGTAAGGCCGCTGCGTAAAATACGCGGCTCCACACAGGGCGCAGCCCGGTGGGACAGCTTTTGGGGCCATAGCTCAGCTGGGAGAGCGCTACAATGGCATTGTAGAGGTCGGCGGTTCGATCCCGCCTGGCTCCACCAAANACGTCCCCTTCGTCTAGTGGCCTAGGACACCGCCCTTTCACGGCGGTAACAGGGGTTCGACTCCCCTAGGGGACGCCAAACAAAGAAAGCCTCGCTCGCAAGAGCGGGGCTTTTTTTGTTTGGGGTTTCATCCTCTGGGGGAGGCGCACTCCCCTAGGGGGTGAGCCGGGAATTCGCGAAGCACCGCTTCGCGCCGGCGAACGCCGGAAATCTGTGATTTCCGGCCGGGCCGCCCCAGGATACTTGTCGTTGCCTCTCGACGAAGCAGAGAACCAAGGCCGGCACCCCGCCTAACTATGCTGCCGAATAGTAAGAATGTGCGCGATCCGCTCCCCATCCCAGATGTACTCATAGTGCGTCGCCGGCGTCACCGATTCGATCAAATGCGGTGACAACAGGGCGAAGCAGCGCGCCTGGTGGTGGCGCACCGAGCCGTACACCAGGCCGTGCTCGTCGGCGTCGAACAGGGCCCGCCCCAGCTTGCGGGCGCTGCCGTAATCCTCGGGGTGATACCAGTCCTCGTCGTCGCGCCGGGGGTCGTGGATATTGCGCAACCGGGCACTGAAACAGACCTTCAGACCGCGCATCACGATGCGATCGAATTTCAGTCCCTGGACGGCACGGAAGTAACGCTCCTGATGGTAGCGGGTCTCGGCGATGGCCGTGGCCATGTGTTCGGCGCAGTAGAACACGCCGTATTCGCCGTCCGAGAAGCGCGAGCCGTAAGGGCTCAGATGCACGAAGGGGCCGAGCGCGTAGTTGCAGCCGGGAATGCCCCAGGGGCGGCGCGCCGGCGGCACCCGGTGCAGCTCGCCCACCTGCATCTGAATGCGCGGGTTGGTGAGCGCCTGAACCGCGTACAGGGCCTCGAAATCGGCCTGGTCGGCGACATCGTCGAACAACTGGATGGGCGGATACTTGCCGTTCACCAGCCGGTAGGCGTCCTGATGAAGGAAAGCCACCGTGGGCAGGTCTTCCGGACTGATCACCACTGGCCCCCGCGCAGTCCGTCCAACTGGCGGTGGACCTCATAGAGGCTGGCCACCCGGCCGTTGCTCATCACATCCATGGGGCTGGCGCCGTTGAAAAACGGGTTGTGGTTCGGCATGCGCACGAAGCCGTAGACGTTTTCCCGGTTGCCGAACAGGGTGCGCAGCGCCTGGTGGATGTTCAGCAAATAGCTGAGGCGCTCGAGCAGATCATTGCTGACCCGGGCGCTTTCCGGTCGGCTCTGGTATTTGTGCAGGGTGGAACGGCCCACGCCGAGCAGGGCGGTCTTTTCCTTCTCCGAGCACTGCCAGTGCTCCAAAAGGCGCAATACCGCCCGCAACGCGGCGTGGCGGGCCGTGTCATCCAGCGGTTTGGCGGACGTTTCGATGGCCGGTTGCATACTGCCTCCTGACGATTTTCTCCATAATAAGCCTTAAAGCGATTGAATGTCCATAAGTAGACAGGCTCGGCCGGATGTGAAAAAGTGTTCAATAATGACCGTGCGGTGAAACCGCTCACCATCCCCCGGGTCTGTTAAGCGAATAAACACGCCTTCGCACGGGGAGAAGTGGATGAGAGCAGGGTTGTTTTGGGCGCTTTTGATGGTCGCGGGCCTGGCATCGGCGGGCGAGGACGGCTGGGTGGACACCCATCTTCACTATGTGGATTTCATGCAGCAGAGCGATGGCAGTGAGGCGATGTTGGCGGCCATGGACAAGGCCGGGGTCGAGGACGCCTGGCTGTTCGGCCTGCCGGTGGTCAAGAAGTGGCAGCAGGACGCGCCGCGCCGGCCGCGCTACTACCTGGGTGACGAGGCACCGCTGTACTACTACAGCGCCACCGACGACATCGTCGCCGGCGCGGTGCTGGCTCTGCCCGAGGATCAGCGCCGCCGTCTGGCGCCGTTCATCAGCGGATTCAACCCCACCGACATGAACGCCGCTCGCCATGTGGAGGCGTTGATCAAACGCTACCCCGGCCTGTGGCGTGGCATCGGCGAGGTGATCACCCGTCACGACGATCTGACCGCGCTCACCGCCGGTGAAACCGCCCGGGCCAACCATCCGGCGCTAATGAAAGTCTACCGCCTGGCGGGCCGCCATGATCTGCCGGTGCTGCTGCACAGCAACCTGACCTCGCTGCGCGAGGAAACGCCGATCTACCTGGGCGAGCTGGAGGACGCGCTGAAAAGCAATCCGGATACGCGCTTCGTGCTGGCCCATGCCGGCACCAGCGGCGGCGTGGAGAAGCGCCAGGCGCCGCTGGCCACGCTCAATGAGATCATCCGCGCCTTGCTGGAGCGTTACGACAACCTCTATGTGGACCTGTCATGGAGCGTGCGCGAGCACTATCTCATCGAGGACGGTGAGCCGCGCCCGGCCTGGGTGACGCTGATCCGGGACCATCCGGACCGCTTCGTGCTGGGCAGCGATGTGGTCGGGCATTTCGACAGCATCGGCGCGATCCTGGATGAGTACCGTCCGCTTCTGGACGCCTTGCCGAAGCCGGTGGCCGACAAGCTGAGAGCGGAAAACGCCCGTGCCTTGTTGCCCGACCGCGGAGCCGTGGCGACGGACTAGGCCCGCCGGCGCTGCAGACGGCGCAGCAGGCTGGAGGTGTCCCAGCGGCCGCCGCCCATGGCCTGGACTTCTTTGTAGAACTCGTTGACCAGCGCCGCCAGCGGCAGCGGGGTGCCCAGCCGGCTGGCTTCCGCCAGGCAGATGTCCAGGTCCTTGCGCATCCAGTCCACCGCGAAGCCGTGGTCGTACTGGTCGGCGAGCATGGTTTGATGGCGGTTCACCAGCTGCCAGGAACTGCCGGCGCCGGCGCCGATCACCCGCATGGCTTTTTCCGCGTCCAGGCCGGCTTTCTCCGCGAAGGCGATGGCCTCGGCCACGCCTTCGATCACGCCGGCCACGCAGATCTGGTTGGCCATTTTGGTCAACTGCCCCTGGCCCACCGGGCCCATATGCACCACGCTCTTGCCGTAATGGTCGAGCAGCGGGCGCACCCGCTCGAACACCGCCTCGTCGCCGCCGCACATGATCGACAGGGCGCCGTCCTTGGCGCCTTGCTGGCCGCCGGACACCGGGGCGTCCATGAACAGGGCGTGGTGTTCCCGGCAGGCCTCGTCCAGGGCGTGCGCCATGGCGGCGCTGGCGGTGGTGTGGTCGACCAGCACCGCCCCCGCCTTGAGGCTCTGCACGGCGCCGTTATCGCCCAGGGTCACCTGGCGGAGGTCGTCGTCGTTGCCCACGCAGACGAACACCATGTCCGCGTCCAGGGCGGCCAGGGCCGGGGTTTCCGCCTGCTTGCCGGGGTACTCCTCAAGCCACTGGCGGGCCCGTTCCGGACTGCGGTTGTAGACGGTGACGGCGTGGCCGGCGTTGGCCAGGTGGCCGGCCATGGGATGCCCCATGTTGCCGAGGCCGATAAAGGCTGCGTGGATCATGGTAATGACTCCCTGTCGTCGCTGAGTGGATAAACGGCGAAGCTGTCGCGGGTCAAACTGCCCAGATAGAGCCGGTCGCCGGCCTGTTCGGCACTGGTAATCGGGGCGAAGGCGTCCTCGCCGAGATGCTGCAGATTGGCGGTCACCGCGCCGCTTTCGTCCAGGCCCAGCACGAAGCCGTGGCGGGCCGGCTGCGGCTGCATGAACTGGGGCAGACGGTACACCACCTTGCGCAGCAGCGGTTTGTCGGACATGGCGTCCAGGGCGGCGTTGCGCGGCGCGAACAGCGCCAGCCAGAAGGTGCCCCGACCGTTGCCGGAGATGCCGTCGGGAATGCCGGGCAGGTTGTCGAAGAACACGTCGTGGCTGCCCGCTTTGTCGCCCTTGAGCCAGTAACGCAGCACGTTGTAGCTGCCGGTCTGGGTGACCAGAACGAAATCCTCGTTTTCGGAGAGCGCCACCCCGTTGGCGAATTGCAGGCCGTCCATCAGCACCGTGGTGGTGCCCGATTCCGGGTCGTACTTGAGGAAGCGGCCGTGGCCGCCGTGCTCCATGATGTCGTCGCGGGCCTTCATGGCCGGGCCGAATTTGCTCGACGCGTCGGTGAAGTAGATGACCCCGTCGCTGGCCACGTCCACGTCGTCGGTGAAGCGGAAGGGCACACCGTTGGCCTGGTCGGTCAGCACGGTCAGCCCGCCGGAAGCGGGGTTCACGCGCAGCAGGCCCCGGTAGCCGTCGGCGACCACCAGGGTGCCGTCCGGTGCCAGGTCCAGGCCCAGCGGCCGGCCCTCGGTGTTGGTGATCAGGTCGCCGTTCTCGCCGTTCGGATCGTAGCGCACCAGGCGGCCGTCCTCGTAACCCACGTAGAGGTTGCCCTGGTCGTCGATGGCCACGTCCTCCGGGCCATGGCCCTGACCGGCGGCGAGGCGCTCAACGTCGGCGAGCTCGTCATTGGCGGCGTAGGGGCCGGTCAGTTCCGGGGCCTCCGGGGCGTTCCAGGCCACCGGATCCACCGGCACCGGCCACAGCAGCAAGTAGGCGGCGGCAGCGGCCACCAGCAGCAGAACGATGATTTTTTTCATTATGTCTTCCCGGTCTTGAATCGATGCCCGCGAGTTTAGGCATTCACGACCGGGAAGACAAAGCGGCCCTCAGTGGCTGAGCTTGAAGGCCGGCGCGGCCAGGCCGTCGCCGCCGTCGGCCAGCGGACCGCTACGTGGCAACGGCTCTCCGCCCTCGATCACCTGCGTGGCGTCGCCATAGCGCAGCCAGGTCCGGGTCGGCACCACGCCGACGCCCGGCCGGGTGTAATCGCAAACGCCGTCGGGGAAAATCTCCGCCACGCGCTCGGCGAAGGCCGCCGGGTCGATGATGCCGGCCAGCGGGTTGGCCGGGTAATCCGCCGGGTCCACCGCCTTGAGCCGGCACTTGTTCACCAGGGTGGTGATGGCGTCGCCGGCGACGGTGCGCGGCGTGCCGAAGCGGGTTTGCACCACGGTTTCCTGCAGCGCTTTCACCGGCTCGGTGATCGGTGCCAGCAGATCGCCGATGTTCCCGGGCAGTCCCAGGGCGGTCAGGTCCAGCCCGCACACCTGGCCGGTCAGGGCGTCCAGCACCAGGCCGGTTTGCGCCGGCGGCGCCGGCAGCAGCGACGGATCCAGCCCCGGCACGATCGGGTCCGGATAGAGCAGGTTGCCGGTGAGCGGCACCAGCGGGTCCTCCTCATCGAACAACGACGACAGCGACAGGCAGCGATCGCGCGCCCGGGCCGGCTTGTGCGTGACCACTTTCTCGGCGATCGCGGCGGCGCCGTCGTCCGCTTCGATGTTCGAGAGCCAGCGGTCCATGACCAGCAGGGCCTCGGTGGTGAATACGGTGTCGCCGGCCAAGGGGAAGGCGCCGAACCAGATCACGTGGTTGTCCGCGTGGCCCTGCACCGCTTCCAGGCGGGCGCGCATCTGCCAGGAGTGGTAGGCGTCATGGGCGATGCCGGGGTCCGGCCCGCGCAGGTCGATGATCGGCACGTTGGAAAGGTGCTCCGCGGTGTTGATGGCGCCGGTGCGGTAGGCGTTGCGGAGCGCGGTCGGGTCGGCCACGGTGCGCGCCGCCTGCGGCTGGATGTCCACGTTCAGGCCGCCGATTTCCCGGTTGACGCGCAGGAACTGCTCGCCGGTGATCAANCCCTGCCGCAGGGCACCCAGGCCGTACTGGACACCGACGTTATCCAGGGGAATGCCGGCGAANCCCCNGGACAGNAGGGCTTCGTTGGTGGTCCACACCTCCGGCGGGCGGCTGCCGAACTGGTTGATCATGAAATCGAGCAGGCCGCACCGCACCCCGTCGGGNCGGGTNTCGGCGTTGTACACCGGCACGTCNTCGGCCAGGCCGGGGCATTCCGCCTGCTCCGGGAAGGCGGCGGGGAAAAACGCCAGATCCGAGACCAGCGGGTTGACCGGNAGATGGCCGTAGAACGCCGACCACTGCACCCCCGGCAGTACGCCGCTGGAGAGCAGGGCGGTGATCACCGACAGGAAGCTTTCCGGATCGGAGGGAATCTGGTTNCCGAAATANCGNCTGAGCAGNTTGTAATCGGCGAACTGGGTGGCGGTGGTCCAGACGTCCGGGTAGGAACACTGCACGATCAGGCCCTGGTAGATGCCGGGGTAGGCGTTGGCGATATGCTGCTGGGCGATGGCGCCGCCGGAACAGCCGGTGCCGATGGTGTAGCGCAGCGCGCCGTACTGCTCGACGATGCGTTCCTTGCCCATCATCAGTGATTCGGCGGCGGTCACCAGATTAACGTTATGGCCCAGGTTCGCCTGGGCGGTGGAGAGCGTCATGAAGCCCCGGCCCAGGGCCGTGGTGATGCTGTCGCCGAGCAGGATTTCGGCGCCTTCCGGCGCGGTCCCGGCGATGTCGCCGTTGGGCGGCTCTCCGGGACCGAAACTCACGCCCACGTTGCCGCCGTGGTGGATCAGCAGTTTGCCGTTCCACTGCGGCTGCGGCGCCAGAGCCGACCAGTCCTGGTCGGGCTGGAACAGGGTCATGATCTGGTAGCGGTCGCGGTTCTGTACGCCGGTTTCAATGCGCACGATAAAGGGCACTTCCACACCCTGATCGGTGGTCACCCGGGCGATGTCCCCGTCCGCCGGCGGGTTGTCCGGCTGGTAGTCGAGGAACGCGCCGGGCAGACCCGGGTTCATCGGATCGAACCCGGTGATGAACGCCCGCAACTTGCCGGCGGGCACGTACTTGAAACGGTATTCGGCGGGCTGGTTGCACTGGGCGTCGGTGGCCGCGTCGTTGTTGCAGGTCCAGGGCTTGATCTGGGGACCGGAGAACACCGGGCCGCCGTTGGGGTGGTTGACCAGCGGCTGTTGCAGTATCGAGCCGTCGGCCAGGGTTGCTCTCAGTGTGTGCGGGCCGGTGGCCATGCCGGTGACCAGACCTTTGAGTGTATCTCCGGTGCGCTGGAAGCGGTCGCTGACATCCGCATCGCCGAGAGCGACACGGGCGCCGTCCAGCAGGGCCGGGTTGTCGGCGGCGATCTCGATCAGGGCGTCGCCGCCGCTGATCAGGTCGGCGCGGCTGGACAGCACCCGGATGGCGCCTTCGCCGGCCACCGGCGTCGGCGGTTCGGGCTCCGGCTCGGTGGGTGTCGGGGACGGGCCGGCCGAAGGGGCCGGCGAGGAGCTTGAGCCGCCGCCGCAGGCGACGGTCAGTAAAGCCAGTAGGGCGAGCAGGGTGATACCGGCGGGCCGGTTGACGGGCGTCTTCATCAGGGGCACTCCGCTGGCCGGCATGGGTGCCGGTCCGTTGTTATTAAAATGGCGCGTTGCCCGACAGTATCCACCGGTCGGCGGGGGCCGGTTGTTGGAGGCTGGTTGCGGATTGTTGTACTGGTGTACCAAGTGTTGCGGCGGGGCAAAAAAAAGCGAACCCGTGGGGGTTCGCTTTCTGGGTCCCGGGGGACCGGACAGAGCGCCGCGGGGCGGCGGCTGTCTGTTACTTGCGGTCGCTGAGCGCGGTCATTTCACGCTCGGTCTCGCCGGTGTAGAGCTGGCGGGGACGGCCGATCTTGTAGGGATTGGAGATCATCTCGTTCCAGTGCGCGATCCAGCCCACGGTGCGGGACAGGGCGAAGATCACGGTGAACATGGAGGTCGGGATGCCGATCGCCTTGAGAATGATCCCGGAGTAGAAGTCCACGTTCGGGAACAGCTTCTTCTCCTTGAAGTAGGGGTCGTTCAGGGCGATCTCTTCGAGCTTCATGGCCAGCTCGAGCTGCGGATCGTTGACACCCAGCTCGTTGAGCACTTCGTGGCAGGATTCGCGCATCACGGTGGCACGCGGGTCGTAGTTCTTGTAGACCCGGTGGCCGAAGCCCATCAGCTTGAACGGATCGTTCTTGTCCTTGGCCTTGGCGATGTAGGTGTCGATCTGCGAGATGTCGCCGATCTCGTCGAGCATGTTCAGCACCGCTTCGTTGGCACCGCCGTGGGCGGGGCCCCAAAGGGCGGAAATGCCGGCGGCGATGCAGGCGAACGGGTTGGCACCGGAGGAGCCGGCCAGGCGCACCGTGGAGGTGGAGGCGTTCTGCTCGTGGTCCGCGTGCAGGATGAAGATCTTATCCATGGCGCGGGCCAGGGTGGGGCTGACCTTGGTTTCCTCGCACGGGTTGCCGAACATCATGTGCAGGAAGTTTTCCGCGTAACCGAGGTCATTGCGCGGATACATCAGCGGCTGACCGAGACCGTACTTGTAGCACATGGCCGCGATGGTGGGCATCTTGGCGATCAAACGGAACGCGGTGATTTCCCGGTGGGTGGGGTTATTGATGTCCAGCGAGTCGTGATAGAACGCGGACAGTGCCCCCACCACGCCACACATAATGGCCATCGGGTGCGCGTCACGGCGGAAGCCGTTGAACAGATTGCGGATCTGCTCGTGCACCATGGTGTGGTTTTTAACGGTGCTGACAAAGGTGTCTTTCTGCTCGGCGGTGGGCAGTTCACCGTTGAGCAGGAGGTAGCACACTTCAAGATAGTCCGACTTGGCGGCCAGTTCCTCGATGGAATAGCCCCGATGCAGCAGTTTGCCCACTTCACCGTCGATGAAGGTGATTTTTGATTCGCAGGAAGCGGTGGACGTAAAACCCGGGTCGAAGGTAAAGATGCCGTTGGCGGTCAGGGAAGAAACGTCGATCACGTCACGGCCCAGGGTGGGCGTATGGATCGGCAGTTCCAGATCGTCCCGGCCCTCTACCTTGAGAATGGCTTTCTTCTCGGTCATGGGAATTTCTCCTCGGTGAATAGAGGGTCCCTACTGGGAAGGTCCTCCAGAGCGCGGGGGACGTTAAAGTTTTGGTGGGTCTTTGTCAACGAGAAGCCCGCCCCCGGCGGGGGCGACTTTTGTAGGGTAAACAGGCTATTACGGCGGTCCGCGACGGTCGCGTCGCAAAGGACCTTTAAAAAACAATGGATTAACCGCCCGGCTGCGGCCGGGGCGGGACACAGGGTCGGTCGGCGCCACCGGCTAAGATAAAAGTAGCAGGTTGACGTTTGTTTTGCCGTAAGCGCGGCGATATACTGCCGCCCGCGAAGGAGTCTCCGGCCCCGTTCCGATCGGTTTTCGCCGCTCGGGACCAAGCAGGAGTTCCCTGTGGGCTCCAACCCCGGCCCGGGCACCATCGGCTTTATCCGCATTCACATTTTGATGTCGCCGTTGATGCCAAGTTCCCGATAACCGCTCCGGTGTATCCGGAGCCCGGCAAAAGTGTAGGCTACCGTGAACGATAAGAGACCCGTCAACCTCGATCTAACGACGATCAAGTTCCCGGTCACCGCCATAGCATCCATCACCCACCGGATCACCGGCGTTGCCGTCTTCGTCGCTCTGCCCGTACTGCTGTGGATGATGGACCGCTCAATGGCGTCCCCGGAGAGCTTTTCGGACCTGAAACAGCTGATGAATTCGCCCCTTTCCAAACTGGTTCTCTGGGCGATCCTGTCCGCCCTGCTTTACCACTTCGTGGCGGGTATTCGCCACTTGGTGATGGATATGGGCGTGGGTGAAACACTGGAAGGTGGCCGGCGCGGCGCATTCGCCACGTTCATTGCCACCGCGGTACTGATTCTGCTGGCAGGAGTCTGGATATGGTGACCAATATTACGAGCCTGAGCCGCAATGGGCTGCTGGACTGGCTGGTGCAGCGCGTCAGCGCGGTGATCATCGGTGTGTACATGGTCGGCGTGCTGGGCTTTCTGATCTTCCAGTCGGACATGGATTTCGCCACCTGGAGCGGATTCATGGGCTCCGCGCCGATGCAGATCGCCAATACTCTTTTACTGTTCTCGGTCGCTGTCCACACCTGGAGCGGCATGTGGAGCGTAACCACTGACTATCTTACCAGTCTGACCTTCGGCAAGGCGGCTACCTCAGTGCGTTTGATGACCCAGGTGGTCATCGTGCTGCTGCTGCTCGTGTACGTGTTGTGGGGTCTGACCATGATCTGGGGAGGCGCATAATCCATGGCCATTCGTACCATCACCTTTGATGCGATCGTCGTTGGCGGCGGGGGCGCGGGCATGCGCGCTTCCCTGCAGATGGCGCAGTCCGGTTTCAAAACCGCGCTGATTTCCAAAGTGTTTCCCACCCGTTCGCACACGGTGTCCGCCCAGGGCGGTATCACCTGCGCCATTGCCTCCGCCGATCCCAATGACGATTGGCGCTGGCACATGTACGACACGGTGAAAGGCTCCGACTATATCGGTGACCAGGAAGCCATCGAGTACATGTGTCAGGTGGGCCCGGAAGCGGTGTTCGAGCTGGACCACATGGGTCTGCCTTTCTCCCGCACCGAGGAGGGGCGTATCTACCAGCGTCCTTTCGGCGGCCAGTCCAAGAATTTCGGTGAGGGTGGCCAGGCCGCCCGCACCTGTGCCGCCGCCGACCGTACCGGTCACGCGCTGCTGCACACTCTTTACCAGCAGAATCTCAAGAACGGCACCCAGTTCTATAACGAGTGGTACGCCGTGGATCTGGTGAAGGATGCGGACGATAACGTCTGCGGCGTGATCGCCATCAGCATCGAGACCGGCGAAACCGTGTTCTTCAAGGCCAAGGCGACGGTCTTCGCCACCGGTGGCGCCGGCCGTATCTACTCCTCCACCACCAACGCCCTGATCAACACCGGCGACGGCGTGGGCATGGCTCTGCGTGCCGGCGTGCCGGTGCAGGACATGGAAATGTGGCAGTTTCACCCCACCGGCATCGCCGGCGCGGGTACCCTGGTGACCGAAGGGTGCCGGGGCGAGGGCGGCTACCTTATTAATAAGGACGGCGAGCGCTTCATGGAGCGCTACGCGCCCAACGCCAAGGACCTCGCGTCCCGTGACGTGGTGGCCCGCTCCATGATGATGGAGATTCTCGACGGCCGTGGCGACGGCCCGGACGGCGACTATGTCTATCTGAAGCTGGATCACCTGGGCGAGGAAGTGCTGCACAGCCGTCTGCCCGGTATTTGCGAGCTGTCCATCACCTTCGCCCAGGTGGACCCGGTCAAGGAACCGATCCCGGTGGTGCCCACCTGTCACTACATGATGGGCGGCATCCCCACCAACGTGAANGGCCAGGCGCTCAAGNTCAGCGGCGGCCACGAAGGCGAGGANCAGTTCGTCAACGGTCTGTTCGCGGTGGGCGANGTGGCCTGCGTGTCGGTGCACGGCGCCAACCGTCTGGGCGGCAACTCGCTGCTCGACCTGGTGGTGTTCGGCCGCGCGGCGGGTCTGCACATCGAAGAAGCGCTGCGCCAGGGCATGACCCAGTACGAGCCCAGCGAAGAGGACCTGGAGCGGGCCATGAGCCGCGTCAACCGCTGGAACGATTCCAAGGGTGGCGAGTCCGTATCCGCGCTGCGCAAGGAGTTGCAGAGCACCATGCAGAATCACTTCGGTGTATTCCGCAAGGGCGACCTGATGGAAGAGGGCGTGCAGAAACTGGCCAAGTTGCGCGAGCGCATCGCCAACGCCCATCTCGAGGACAAAAGCCAGTCCTTCAACACCGCCCGTGTCGAAGCGCTGGAACTGGACAATCTGCTGGAAGTCGCGGAAGCCACCGCGCTGGCGGCGTCCGGACGCACCGAAAGCCGGGGCGCCCATTCTCGCTATGACTTCCCGGATCGTGATGACGAGAACTGGCTTTGCCATTCCGTGTTCGATCCCAAATCCAAGAAGCTGGGCAAGCGGGATGTGAACTTCAAGCCGAAGACCGTCGACACCTTCCAGCCGAAGATCCGGACCTACTAACGGAGGCGCGTAGCCATGAAAGTCAGTATCTATCGCTACAATCCGGACACCGATCGCGAACCGTCCATGAAGGAGTTCGAGGTGGACACCCAGGGCAAGGACCTGATGGTGCTGGACGTTCTCAATCTGGTTAAAGAGCAGGATCCGTCGATGGCCTACCGCCGGTCCTGCCGCGAAGGTGTCTGCGGTTCCGATGGCATGAACATCAACGGCAAGAACGGCCTCGCCTGCATCACCCCGCTCTCGGAAGTGGCGCCGGGTGTCAAGGAAGGCAAGAAGCCGCTGGTGCTGCGCCCGCTGCCCGGCCTGCCGGTAATTCGCGACCTGGTGGTGGACATGACCATGTTCTACAACCAGTACGAGAAGGTGCAGCCGTACCTGCAGAACGACACGCCGGCGCCGGCCATCGAGCGCCTGCAGACGCCGGAGGACCGGGCCAAGCTGGACGGTCTCTACGAGTGCATCCTGTGTGCATGCTGTTCCACCGCCTGCCCCAGCTTCTGGTGGAACCCGGAGAAGTTCCTGGGGCCGGCGGCGCTGCTGCAGAGCTACCGGTTCCTGGCGGACAGCCGTGACAAGGCCACCGATGACCGTCTGTCGCGCCTGGATGACCCGTTCAGCCTGTTCCGGTGCCACGGCATCATGAACTGCGTGAGTGTTTGCCCCAAGGGGCTGAACCCAACGCGGGCCATCGGCCATATCCGCTCCATGCTCCTGGAACGGGGCGTGTAACGGAAGGCGAAGGAGGCGGCCCGCGGGCCGCCTTTTTTATGGGCGCCTGTATGTCACCGCCGTCCATGGCGGTTGCCCTTCGGGCCGTCGCTGGCGCGACGTCGGAAATGGCTCCCGGCAATTTTTTGCGACCGCCGTCCATGGCGGTCGCCCTTCGGGCCGTCGCTGAAGCGACGTCAAAAATCGTTCCAGACGATTTTTTGTATCCGGATGCGACGGGAGGGTTCGGGGACGGGTGGCTTTGGTTAAGCTTGAGATTGATGTCACCGCCCCCATGCCTTGATGAGAGTGGCGGGCTTTAGACATTGGTGGGATTGCGGCGAGGAGCAAAAAGACCGATAAGTCATTTTCTCCGTGGACGCCTAACAAAACCACCACAAAGGTACTACACTAGGTGGCGGTTTCGGCAACCCCGGGGCCTCCAGACAGCAAGTGGGCCGGAGCTTAAAAGGTGCCGGCCCGTAAACAGCGATGAGCGCGGGTAACAGGGTCGCAGCCCTGTGGACAGAGCAGAATACATGCCCACAGGCGTGACGTTCGCCCGGCTAAGGAACGAGCGACGATGCAAGACAGTTCCATGTACCGTCAATGGCAGTCCTCCCACATCGGGGGCTCCAACGCGGCCTATGTTGATGAACTGTACGAATCCTATCTGACTGATCCCAATTCCGTGCCGGAAGACTGGCGCGCCTACTTCGAAAAACTGCCTCCCAACGGCGCCGTTGAGTCCGATGTCCCCCATTCGGCGGTCCGCGAGTATTTCCTGCTCGAAGCCAAGAACAAGTCCCGTGTGCAGAAAGTCGGCGCCGGCGCCGTCAGCAGCGAGCATGAGCGCCGCCAGGTGCGGGTGTTGCATCTGATCGCCGCCTACCGCAACCGGGGCCATCAGGTGGCCAAGCTGGACCCGCTCGGTTTGATGGAGCGCGAGGCGGTCTCCGACCTGGAGCTGGCCCATCACGGCCTGAGCAAGGCGGACATGGACACGGTGTTCCAGACCGGCAACCTGTTCATCGGCAAGCCGGAAGCCACCCTGCGCGAGATCATGGACTGCCTGAAGAGCACCTACTGCTCCACGGTGGGCTGTGAGTACATGCACATCGTCAACACCGCCGAGAAGCGCTGGCTTCAGCAGCGGCTGGAGGGCGTGCGCAGCCACCCGCAGTACGGCGCCGACATCAAGAGNCATATTCTCGAGCGTCTGACCGCCGCCGAAGGCCTGGAAAAATANCTGGGCAGCCGTTANCCCGGCACCAAGCGTTTCGGCCTGGAAGGCGGCGAATCGATGATTCCGCTGATGGANGAGATGATCCAGCGGGTCGGCAGTTACGGCGCCAAGGAGATGGTGATCGGCATGGCCCACCGTGGCCGCCTGAATCTGCTGGTCAANATCCTNGGCAAGAGCCCCCGCGANCTGTTCGGNGAGTTCGANGGCAAGAGCTTCAATGAGAACGGCTCCGGCGACGTNAAGTACCACCAGGGCTTCTCGTCCAACGTNCAGACCTCCGGCGGCGAAGTGCATCTGGCGCTGGCCTTCAACCCNTCCCACCTGGAGATCGTGTCGCCGGTGGTGGAGGGGTCGGTNCGCGCCCGCCAGGATCGCCGCAACGACGCCGGCGGCGACCAGGTGGTGCCGATTCTGATTCACGGTGACGCGGCGTTCGCCGGTCAGGGCGTGGTCATGGAGACCTTCCAGATGTCCCAGACCCGCGGNTTCAAGACCGGCGGCACCCTGCACGTGATCGTNAACAACCAGGTCGGCTTCACCACCAGCCGCCGTGACGACGCCCGCTCCACCGAGTACTGCACCGACGTGGCGAAAATGGTCCAGTCGCCGATTTTCCACGTCAACGCGGACGANCCGGAAGCGGTCTACTTCGTCACCCAGCTGGCGGTGGACTACCGCATGCAGTTCAAGAAGGACGTGGTGATCGATCTGATCTGCTACCGNCGTTCNGGTCACAACGAGGCGGATGAGCCGTCCTCCACGCAGCCGCTGATGTACAAGAAGATCAAGTCGCACCCGTCCAGCCGCACGCTGTACGCGGAGCGCCTGATCAACGAGCAGATACTCTCCGAGCAGGACGCGCAGAAGATGGTCGACGACTATCGCGACGCGCTGGACGAGGGCAACCACGTGGTCAAATCACTGGTGCGCGAGCCCAACAAGTCCCTGTTCGTGGATTGGAGCCCCTACGTCGGCCATCAGGTCGAGGACGACTGGGACACCGGTTACCCGCTCAAGAAACTCCAGGATCTGGCCAACCGTCTGGAAACCGTGCCCGAGGGCGTGGTGCTCCAGCGGCAGGTGAAGAAGATTCTCGAGGACCGCCGCAAGATGACCGCCGGCGCCATGTCGATCAACTGGGGTTACGGCGAGACCCTCGCCTACGCCAGCCTGCTGGACCAGGGCGTGATGGTGCGGCTCACCGGCCAGGATTCCGGGCGCGGTACCTTCTCCCACCGCCATGCGGTGCTGCACAACCAGAAGAACGGCGAGGATTATGTGCCTCTGGCCCACCTTCAGGAAGGCCAGCCGCGCTTCGATATTTACGATTCGCTGCTCTCCGAGGAGGCAGTGCTCGGCTTTGAGTACGGCTATGCCACCACCACCCCGGAAGCGCTGATCGTCTGGGAAGCGCAGTTCGGCGACTTCGCCAACGGCGCCCAGGTGGTGATCGACCAGTTCATGTCCTCCGGNGAAGCCAAGTGGGGGCGCCTGTGCGGNCTCACCCTGTTGCTGCCGCACGGNTACGAAGGNCAGGGCCCGGAGCACTCCTCCGCCCGTCTGGAACGCTTCCTGCAACTGTGNGCCGAGCACAACATGCAGGTGTGCGTGCCCACCACCCCGGCGCAGATTTTCCANCTGCTGCGGCGCCAGGCGGTGCGGCCGCTGCGCAAGCCGCTGGTGGTGATGACGCCGAAAAGCCTGCTGCGCCACAAGCGCGCCAAATCGTCCCTGGAGGATTTGTCCGAAGGCCGTTTCCAGACCGTTCTGGACGACCGCGCGGATCTCGACCNCAAGGCGATCAAACGNGTGGTGATGTGTTCCGGCAAGGTGTTCTACGACCTGCTGGAAAAACGCGAATCGGACGATCTCAACGACACCGCGCTGGTGCGCATCGAGCAGCTGTATCCGTTCCCGGAAAAGCGTCTNCAGGAAGTNCTGGAGAGCTANCCCAATCTGGAAAATNTGGTGTGGTGCCAGGAAGAGCCGATGAACCAGGGCGCCTGGTACTGCTCGCAGCACCATATGTTCCGGGTGGCNCGGGCGGTCAACGACAANCTGCACGTGCATTACGCCGGCCGTGANATGGCGGCGGCCCCGGCGGTGGGCTCCATGTCCCTGCACGTGGAACAGCAACAGCGTCTCGTNGAAGACGCCTTCCAGATCAANTGAGCGACAGCCAACCGAGATAGGGTTAAGGAATAAGCATGGCGACAGACATCAAAGCCCCACAGTTTCCCGAATCCGTAGCGGACGGCACCGTGGCGACCTGGCACAAGAAAGAAGGCGAGGCGGTCAAGCGTGACGAGCTGCTGGTGGACATCGAAACCGACAAAGTAGTGCTGGAGGTGGTTGCCCCCAGCGACGGTGTGGTGGCGAAGATCATCAAGGACGAAGGCGACACCGTGGAAAGCCAGGAAGTANTGGGCCAGCTGGAAGCCGGAAGCGGCGCCGGCGGCGCGGACAGCGGTGGCGGCAAGGACGAAGACAAGGACTCCGGCAAAGACAGCGGAGACGACGACAAGGGCGAACGGAAAGAAGCGCCCGCGTCGGANGATAAAGCCGCGCAGCGGAAGGACGAGCAGGGCGGTGACGACGACGCCCAGGCCGGNCCGGCGGCGCGCAAGATGATGAGCGAGCACAATCTCTCCGCGTCCGACGTCAAGGGCAGCGGCCGNGACGGCCGCATCACCAAGGAAGACGTGGAGAAAGCCCTGGCCAGCCGTGAGGAGCGCAAGCAGACCTCCGGCGGCGAGGCCAAGAGNGACGCGCCCAAGGCCGCGCCGATNCCGGCACCGGAGCCGGGCGAGCGNGAAGAGCGCCGGGTGCCGATGACCCGTCTGCGCAAGCGTATCGCCGAGCGCCTGGTTTCCGCGCAGCAGAACGCGGCCATGTTGACCACCTTCAACGAGGTCAACATGAAGCCGATCATGGACATGCGCAAGAACTACAAGGACGCCTTCGAGAAGGCCCACGGCGTCCGTCTCGGTTTCATGGGCTTCTTTACCCGCGCCTGTGTGGAAGCGCTGAAACGNTTCCCGGAAGTGAACGCCTCCATCGACGATGACGACGTGGTCTACCACGGTTACTACGACATCGGCATGGCGGTGTCCACCGAGCGCGGTCTGGTGGTGCCGGTGGTNCGCGACGCGGACCAGAANGGCCTCGCGGAAGTGGAATCGCAGATCATCGANTANGGNCAGAAGGCGCAGAAGGGCAAGCTGTCCATCGANGANATGACCGGCGGCACCTTCACCATCTCCAACGGCGGCGTGTTCGGGTCCCTGATGTCGATGCCGATNCTCAACCCGCCGCAGACCGCCATCCTGGGCATGCANAAAATCCAGGAACGGCCCATGGCGGTGGACGGTGAAGTGAANATTCTGCCNATGATGTANNTGGCGCTGTCCTACGACCACCGTCTCATCGACGGTAAGCAGGCGGTGCAGTTCCTGGTCGCGGTGAAGAACTTTATCGAGGATCCGGCGCGGCTGCTGCTGGACATTTAAGGGATTGGTTATGTCTGAGAAATACGATGTCATCGTCATCGGCGGCGGCCCCGGCGGTTACGTCGCCGCGATTCGCTGCGCGCAGCTGGGCTACAACACGGCCTGCATCGAGAAGCGCGTCAACAAACAGGACCAGCCGGCACTCGGCGGCACCTGCCTGAACGTGGGCTGCATTCCGTCCAAGGCGCTGCTGGATTCCTCCTGGAAGTACCACGAAGCGGAGCACGCCTTCGCCGAGCACGGCATCGGCGTGGGCAAACTGAGCCTGGATCTGGATGCCATGCACCAGCGCAAGGACAAAGTGGTGCAGCAGCTCACCGGCGGCGTGGCGTCTCTGTTCAAGTCGAACAAAGTGACCTGGCTGCAGGGCAGCGGCCAGCTCAAGGCCAACAAACAGGTGCAGTTCACGCCGCTGGACGGCGACGAGCAGACCCTGGAAGCGGAACACGTGATTCTCGCCGCCGGGTCCGTGCCGGTGGATATTCCGGTGGCCGAAGTGGATCAGAAGATCATCGTTGATTCCACCGGGGCGCTGGAATTCGATGCCGTGCCGAAAAAGCTGGGCGTGATCGGCGCCGGCATCATCGGCCTGGAGCTGGGCAGCGTCTGGGCCCGCCTCGGCAGTGAAGTGAAGGTTCTTGAAGCGGTGGATACCTTTCTGCCCACCGTGGACAGGCAGATCGGCAAGGAAGCCTTCAAACTCTTTTCCAAACAAGGGCTCGACATCCATCTGGGTGCGCGGGTCACCGGAACCAAGAAGAACAAGAATTCCGTGCGCGTCACCTACAGCTACGACGGTGAAGAGCACGAAGAGACGTTCGACCGCCTGATCGTGGCGGTGGGCCGCCGTCCCTACACCGAAGGCCTGCTCAGCCAGGACGCCGGCGTGACCATGGATGAACGTAACTATGTCTACGTCGACAGCCAGTGTCGCACCGATGTCCCGGGCGTGTATGCGATCGGCGATCTGGTGCGTGGACCGGCTCTGGCCCACAAAGCGATCGAAGAGGGCGTGATGGTGGCGGATGTGATTGCCGGGGAGCATACCCAGGTCAATTACGACGCCGTGCCGGGCGTCATTTATACCCACCCGGAGGTTGCCTGGGTGGGCAAGACCGAGGAAGAGGTGAAGGATTCCGGCGAGCCGTATAAAACCGGCGCGGTNCCCTTCGCCGCCAATGGCCGCGCACTGGCCGCCGGCGAGCCCGGTGGTCTGGTGAAGTTCGTGGTGGACGAAAAAACCGANCGGGTGCTGGGNATGCACNTCCTNGGNCCGCAGGCCTCCGAGCTGATTCAGCAAGGGGTCGTGGCGATGGAATTCGGNGCCAGCATCGAGGANCTGCAATTGATGGTGTTCGGCCACCCGAGCCTCTCCGAGACCGTGCACGAAGCGGCTCTGGCCACGGACTACAAGGCTATCCACGTGGCGCAACGCCGCCGCAAAAAGTAGGGCCCCGAAGATACCCAGCGGGCCCCGACACAAGAGGGGCCCGAAGAGGCCCCGATATTGCGCCGGGAGCGCTATCCACAGACAAGCTTACGGAAGTTAAGGCATGAATCTCCACGAGTATCAGTCGAAACAGCTTTTTGCTGATTACGGCCTGCCGGTTTCTCNGGGCTTCGCTTGCGATACACCGGAAGAGGTGGCGGCGAANGCAAAGGAAATCGGNGGTGACAAATGGGTCGTGAANGCCCAGGTGCACGCCGGNGGCCGCGGTAAGGCCGGTGGCGTCAAACTGGTCGACAGCCCCGAGGAAGCGGCGGAATTCGCCAAGAAGTGGCTGGGCCAGCGNCTGGTNACGTTCCAGACCGACGAACACGGCCAGCCGGTCACCAAAATCCTGGTGGAAACCTGCACCGACATCGCCCGCGAACTCTANCTGAGCGCGGTGCTCGACCGTGCCACCCGCCGGGTGGTGTTCATGGCGTCCACCGAGGGCGGCGTGGAGATCGAGAAAGTCGCCGAGGAAACCCCCGAGAAAATTCTCAAAGCGATCGTCGANCCGCTGGTCGGCGCGCAGCCCTATCAGGCCCGCGAGATNGCGTTCCAGCTGGGCCTGGAAGGCAAGCAGATCAACCAGTTCGCGAAAATTTTCGTGGGCCTGGCGAAGCTGTTCGAAGAGAAGGATCTGGCGCTGATCGAAGTGAACCCGCTGGTGATCACCGACCAGGGCGACCTGCACTGCCTGGACGCCAAGATCAACGTGGACGGCAGCGCGCTGTTCCGCCACCCGGACATCAAGGCGCTGGACGATCCGACCCAGGAAGACGACCGCGAACGCCGCGCCGCNGAATGGGACCTCAACTACGTGGCNCTGGAAGGCAACATCGGCTGCATGGTCAACGGCGCCGGCCTGGCCATGGGCACCATGGACCTGGTCAAGCTGAAAGGCGGCGCGCCCGCCAACTTCCTGGATGTGGGTGGCGGCGCCACCAAGGAACGCGTNACCGAAGCGTTCAAGATCATCCTCTCCGACGACCAGGTGAAAGCGGTTCTGGTGAACATCTTCGGCGGCATCGTCCGTTGTGATCTGATCGCCGAGGGCATTATCGGTGCCGTGGAAGAGGTCGGCGTGGACGTGCCGGTGGTGGTGCGTCTGGAAGGCAACAACGCCGAACTGGGCGCCAAGAAGCTCGCCGAGAGCGGCATGAACATCGTGGCCGCAGAAAGTTTCGACGACGCCGCCGAACAGGTGGTGAAAGCCGCTGGAGGTGCCAAATGAGCGTATTGATTGATAAGAACACCAAGGTGATCTGCCAGGGTTTCACCGGCAGCCAGGGCACCTTCCATTCCGAACAGGCGCTGGAGTACGGCACCAAGATGGTGGGCGGCGTGACCCCGGGTAAGGGCGGCCAGACCCATCTGGGCCTGCCGGTGTTCAACACCGTGGCCGAAGCGGTCAAAGAGACCGGCGCCACCGCGTCCGTGATCTACGTGCCGGCCCCGTTCTGCAAGGATTCCATCCTGGAAGCCGCCGACGCGGGCATCGAGCTGATCGTCTGCATCACCGAGGGCATCCCGGCGCTGGACATGCTCTATGTGAAGGAATACCTGGACCGTAAGCAGGGCGTGCGCCTGATCGGCCCGAACTGCCCCGGTGTGATCACCCCCGGCGAATGCAAGATCGGCATCATGCCCGGTCACATTCACAAGCCCGGCAAGGTGGGCATCGTGTCCCGTTCCGGCACCCTGACCTACGAGGCGGTCAACCAGACCACCAAGCTGGGTTACGGCCAGTCCACCTGCATCGGCATCGGTGGCGACCCGATCCCCGGGACCACCTTTATCGAGGCGCTGGAACTGTTCCAGAACGACCCGCAGACCGAAGCCATCGTGATGGTCGGTGAAATCGGAGGTACCGCCGAGGACGAGGCCGCCGCGTACATCAAGGACAACGTGACCAAACCGGTGGTCAGCTACATCGCCGGTGTCACCGCGCCTCCGGGTAAGCGCATGGGCCACGCGGGCGCCATCATCGCCGGCGGCAAGGGCACCGCGGACGAGAAGTTCGCCGCCCTGGAAGCGGCCGGTGTGGTCACCGTCCGCAATCCCGCCGAAATCGGCGAAGGCGTGAAAAAAGCCACCGGCTGGTAGTCCCGCGACGCACCAGAGTGGTTAATAAAAAGGCCGGCAATCGCCGGCCTTTTTTGTTTTCCCCGCCACTGTCAGTGCAGGATGTCCTCGTCATCGTCGTCCATATCGAAGAACTCGTAATCACCAAGCTCGCGCTTGAGACGACGCTCTTCCAGACGGTCTTCGATGCGGTGCCTCATGTCCATGTTGAAACTGCGTGAACGGGCTGCTTTCTCTTCCTGGAGATCGTCGTCCACGCCATCTTCGAGTTCAAAATCATCGTTCATCAGTAAATCATCCGACTCATAGTCATTCTCAGTGCGTCGGTCACTCATGGTCGCCTCCTTCGGAAACGGAACCGCCGTAAACAACCGGGTACCGAGCGGCATCCCCCACGGGGGACCCCAGCTCTGACCACCTCAGCGCCTGTATAACGTCAGTTTTTTATCGAGACAAGCGTTTTTTGATGAAATCCGATGACCGGTATTTCCGGCCCGGTGTGACCACCGTCATACCCTGGGGGCCGGGAAGATGTCGCAACGGTGAAAGTGTGGATTGACCGGGTAAGGCTTTGTAAGCTGACGTTTATCGTGGCGGCATGACGCCGGCCTCCGGCCGGCTATCGGGGAGAGCATAATAAAATGGCGGAATGGCTATTGGTGGCCGGCCTCAGCCTGCTGATCATGGCCACGGTGGGTCTGGTTCGGCAGGCCGCGTTCCGTGGCGACAGCACGCTGCTTTTCCTAATACCCCTGGCCGGTTTGCGCCAGGTTCAGGAGAACTGGCAGAGCTATGGGGTGCTGGCACTGCTCAGGGTGCTGGGCACGGTGTGCGTGCTGGTCGGCGCCGGGTTGATCTATGTGCAGCATGAGCGGCTGGAGCCCATCAACGCGGTGCCCGGCCAGGTACTGCGTGGCGCCAAAACACCGGCGGCCACCACCTTCGTGCGCTCGCCGGAGGCGGCGCTGTTGATGGTACAGGGCGACGGCAAGCCGCTGTCCGGCCTGATCCACGGCCAGACACTGCTGAGCCCGGTGCGGGTGACCCTGATCAACGGCGTGCTCAGCATCCACCAGGGGGAGGCGTTTCTGCCGGATCTTTCCGTCAGCATTCTGCTCGGCTGGCGCCCGGAAGACATCCGCGAACGGCGCACGCTGTTGATCACGCCGGCGGAATCCGGCGGCCCGCCGGTGCATGTCTCCTGGAAACCGGAAGGGCGCAGCTATCCGGAGACCCGTATTTTCAACGAGGGCTACCGGCTGGAACTGGCGCTGGCGCCGCTCGGCGACCAGCAGTTCACCGGGGCGCTGCAACTGGTGCTTCCGGACACCCTGCGCAGCTACCTGGTCGGGGACTTCACGGTACAGACCAACCACCTGCGCTATCGTAACGGCAAGGTGGATTTGTTTTTCGACCACCCGGATACGCTCGCCTACGTGGCGCGGGAATATTTGCACACCCAGTTCCCCGCCGGCGCGGTGGCCTCGATCCGTATCGAGAACGTTAATCTGCGGCGCGCCTCCCGGGAAGGGGAGGTGCAGGCCCGCGTGGAACTGCGCGACGGCACCGTGGAACGTCGCCGGTTACAGCTGGAGGAGAACAGCGTCGGCTGGGCGGTGACCCCGGGTTCCATGGAAACCCGGGTGCTGGCCGCCGGCGCCGCCGAGACGGCGGATAGCGGCGTGCTCGGCGCCTCGGCGCCGCGCGCGTCGCTGTCGCCGGCGGTGACGGTGCGCCTGCACCGCTTTACCGATCTGGCCTCCTACCTGGGCCAGCAGGTTACCGTCACGGAGCGGGACGGCAGCGCCACCAGCGGCACGCTGACCCGGGTCAACGAGCAGCGTCTGTGGCTGGAAATGACCATGGGCTCCGGGCGGGCGGAAATCAATCTGCGTGAGGACAGCGTGCGTGAACTGATGCTCGCCGACGGCACCCGGCTGGTGCTGGACACCGCCGGCGGCGGCGAGACGGCGGCCGCGCCGGCGCCCGAGCGGGCCGCCCCGGACGATGACGGGGCGCCTTACCAGGGCTTGATCGGCGGCCCGGTGACGGTGACCCTGGAAAACGGTGAACGCCACCGGGGTACCCTGGTGGACGTCGATAAGCGACGCGTGACGCTGGCGGTGGCAATGGGTTCCGGCAAGGTCGAGTACTTCTACGACCTCGACGACGTGGCTTCAATCGAGGAGGCGCAATGAAGGTTCTGATAACCGGCGGCAGTGGTTTCATCGGCGGCGAGCTTTGCCGGCGGCTGGCCGCCCACGGCCACGCCTTGACCGTGCTCAGCCGGTCGCCGGCGCGGGCGCGGTCGAAACTGCCGGACGGCACCCGGGTGGTGGCGTCCCTGGACGACATCGGCGACGACGAGGTTATCGACGGCATCGTCAATCTGGCCGGTGAAAACCTCTTTACCCGGCGCTGGAGTGAGTCCCGCAAGCGCACCCTGATGGCTTCGCGGCTGGACACCACCCGCGAACTGGTGGCGCTGTGCCGGCGGCTCGACACCACGCCTTCGGTGATGGTGAGCGGCTCGGCAGTGGGTTTTTACGGCGACGCCGGCGATGCCGAGCTGACCGAGCACAGCTCCGCCCGGCGCAAGGATTTCGGCTACCGGCTCTGCGACGCCTGGGAGCAGGCCGCCCGCGAAGTGGTCGGGCAGGGCGTGCGGTTGTGCCTGATCCGCACCGGCGTGGTGCTGGGCCGTGGCGGCGGCATGTTGAAGGGGCTCTGGCCGGTGTACCGGATGGGCCTGGGCGCCCGGCTCGGTGACGGCAGCCAGTGGCTGAGCTGGATTCATATCGATGACATGGTGGCGATTCTAATGCGTGCGCTGGAAACGCCGGGCGTGGAAGGCATTTTCAACGCCACCGCCCCCCAGCCGGTGACCCAGCGACATTTCCACCGGGCGCTAGCCAGCGCCGTCCACCGCCCCGCGCCCTGGGTGGCGCCGGCGCCGCTGCTGCGCCTGGGCCTGGGCGAGCTGTCCGGATTGTTGCTGGGCGGCCAGCGCGTCTACCCGCGCCGCCTGGAAGACCAGGGCTTCACCTTCCGCTTCCCCACTGTCGAAGACGCTCTCGCCGATCTCGCCAACGCCGCCTGATTCCGGCTTGTGGAAACCTTGGGGACCCTTGTGGGAGCGGGCCGGCCCGCGAAAGGGAGCGAAGCTCCCGGCAGGATCCCAGAGACCTCTGTTCTTCCGGTGCCTGGAGCTCCGTATCCGGGACGCGGCCCCGCTCACTTTGCAGCGGAACCGCCACGGGACATAACACCGCCCGGACCTTCACAGAAAGGTGAGACGTCAGCTATGACCCGGGGCACTGGAGTCTGCCCCGGAGCGTGTCTGGCTGGAGAGACAAACCGCCACGCTAACGCGCGTTGGACCTTGAAAAAGGCCGCCCGGGTGCCTATCTAGAAGGCGGCGGTGCCGGAGAGGGCGCCGTGGTGTTCAGTGATTATCCGGCGGAGAAGAACATATGAGTCAAGACCGCGAAACCCGTGGTTTTCAGGCGGAAGTATCCCGCCTTTTGCACCTGATGGTGCACTCCTTGTACAGCAACCGTGAGATTTTCCTTCGCGAGCTGATATCCAACGCCTCCGACGCCTGCGACAAGCTGCGCTTCCGGGCACTCGACGACGCCGAGCTGCTGGAAAACGATCCGGAGCCCTGGATCCGGCTCTCGGTGGACAAGGACGAGGGCACGCTCACCATCGCCGACAACGGCATCGGCATGAACCGGGAAGAGGTGGTCGACAACCTGGGTACCATCGCCCGCTCCGGCACCGAGAAGTTTCTTGCCAGCATGACCGGCGACCGCCGCAAGGACGCCCAACTGATCGGCCAGTTCGGCGTGGGTTTCTATTCCGCCTTTATCGTCGCCGGCCGCGTCGAAGTGTTCAGCCGCCGTGCCGGCGACCCCGCCGACCAGGGCGTGCGCTGGGAAAGCGACGGCGAGGGCGAGTTCACCGTGGAAACCATCGAGCGCCCCCAGCGCGGCACCGCGGTGGTGCTGCACCTGCGCGACGACGCCAAGGAATTCCTGGACGACCAGAAAGTACGCGCCACCGTGCAGCAGTACTCGGACCATGTGGCGTTCCCGATTCTGATGCCGACCCCGGCGGAGACCGGCGCTGAGGGCGAAGACGGCACCAGCGAGTGGCAAACCATCAATTCCGCCACCGCGCTCTGGCAGCGCCCCCGCCAGGAGATCAGCGACGAGGAGTACCAGAATTTCTATCGCCACCTGAGCCATGATTTCCAGGACGCGCTGACCTGGAGCCACAACAAGGTGGAAGGGGCTCTGGAATACACCAGCCTGCTCTACGTGCCGGCCCGGGCGCCGTTCGATCTCTACCACCGTGAAGCCAGCCGTGGCCTGAAGTTGTACGTGCAGCGCGTGTTCATCATGGACGACGCGGAGCAATTCCTGCCCCTGTACCTGCGCTTCGTCAAAGGCGTGATCGACGCGCCCAACCTGCCGCTCAACGTCAGCCGCGAGCTGCTCCAGGACTACGGCCCGGTGCGCAAGATCCGCGCCGCGCTCACCAAGCGCGTGCTGCAAATGCTCAAGAAACTGGGCAATGACGAGGAAAAGTACGCCACCTTCTGGTCCCAGTTCGGCGAGGTGCTCAAGGAAGGTGTCGGCGAGGACCCGGACAATCGCGAGGCGATCGCCGCCCTGCTGCGCTTCCCGTCCACCGAGGACGCCCGCCCCGGTGCCGTGGGCCTCGACCAGTATCTGGAGCGCGCCGGCGAAAAGCAGGACAAGATCTATTACCTGCTGGCCGACAATCTGAACGCGGCGCGCAACAGCCCGCACCTGGAAGTGTTCCGCAAGAAGGGCATCGAAGTGCTGCTGCTCACCGAGCGGGTGGACGAGTGGATGGCCGGCTATCTGGGTGAATACAAAGGGTGCAAACTGGTTAACGCGGCCCGTGGCCAGCTGGACATGGACCAGGAGGACCAGGAGCGCGCCGACCAGGACAAGCAGGCGCCGTTGATCGGCCGTCTCAGCGAGAGCCTGGGCGATCAGGTGGCCGAAGTCCGACCCACCAGCCGGCTGGTGGATTCGCCGGCCTGCCTGGTACTGGCGGAGGACGAGCTGGGCCCGCAGATGCGCATGATGCTTGAAGCCGCCGGGCAGCCGGTGCCGGACAGCAAGCCGACGCTGGAGGTGAATCTGGCGCACCCGCTGCTGCAACGGCTGGAAGGCATCGAGGAGAGCGCCACCTTCACCGAACTGGCCGAGCTGCTGCTGGACCAGGCGCTGCTCGCCGAAGGCCAGCTGCCCTCGGACCCGGCGGCCACCGCCCGGCGCCTGAACCGCCTGCTGCAGGAGCGTGCCGACCAGTCCTGACGGGCCCGGGCCGGGCGCATTGCCTGGCCTGGTGGAGGCGCTTATGATGCCCCCTTTGGGGACCCACCCGCCCGAACAGAGGGGCTCTTAATGGAGCAGCGCAAACACACCGTCGCGATTCTCGGCGGTGGCAGTTTCGGCACCGCCACGGCCAGCATTCTGGCCGAGAACGGCCACCGCACCCGCCTCTGGGTGCGCGACCCGGAAACCGCCGCCGCCATTAACGAGGACGGGGAGAACCCCCGTTATCTGCCCGGCCAGACCCTGCCCGAGGGGGTTCACGCCACCGAGCATCTCGACCAGGTGCTCGACGGTGCCGATCTGATCTTCGTGGCGGTGCCCTCCAGCGCCTTCGTGGAGGTGCTGCGCCAGGCCCGCCCCATGGTCAAGGACGGCACCCTGGTGGTGAGCTGCACCAAGGGCATTCACGAGGACGGCTTCCTGTTGATGAGCCAGCTGCTCAAGCGCGAGTGGGACCACACCCGCATCGGCGTGCTCAGCGGGCCCAACCTGGCGCGGGAGATCGTCGAGCGCAAGTTCACCGGCTCGGTGATCGCCAGCCCCGACGAGGCACTCTGCCACACCATCCAGCAGGCGCTCAGCTGTGAGTATTTCCGGGTCTACGACAATCCGGACATTTACGGCGTGGAGCTGGGCGGCGCGCTCAAGAACATCTACGCGGTGGCGTCCGGCATGGCCGCCGCCATCGACATCGGCGAGAACAGCCGCAGCTTCATGCTCACCCGGGCGTTGGCGGAGATGAGCCGCTTCGCCGTGGAGCTGGGCGCCAACCCGCTCACCTTCCTGGGGCTGTCCGGGGTCGGCGACCTGATCGCCACCTGCTCCTCCTCCCTGTCACGCAATTACCGGCTCGGCTATCAGCTCGGCCAGGGCCAGGAACTGCAGCAGGCGCTCGATACCCTGGGCCAGACCGCCGAGGGCCTTAACACCATTCGGCTGGTCGCCACCCACGCGGAAAAACTCAACGTCTACATGCCGCTGGCCACCGCCCTCTACGAGATCATCTATCAGGGCAAGCCGCTGGAGACCATGATCGCGCGGCTGATGAGCGGCGAGCACAAGCACGACGTGGAGTTCAGCTTCCACGGGGGGGCGGCTTGAGAGTCTATCTTTGCCGGCACGGCGAAGCCGTGGCTCAGGCCCCCACCGACGCCGAGCGCCCGCTCACCGAACGCGGGCGCCTGGAAGTGATGGCCCTGTGGCAGAGATTGCGCGAGGAGGGGCTGACCGTGGACCGCCTGATCGCCAGCCCCTACCGGCGCGCCCAGCAGACCGCGCTGTGCATCGCCCGTGCCTACGGCGGCATGGACCAGGAGGCGTGCGGCTATCTGGTGCCGGAAGCGGCGCCGCAACAGTTCCTCGACTGGCTGATCGAGCAGCCGCCCTGCGAGAACCTGGTGCTGGTCAGCCACATGCCGCTGGTATCCCTGTTAAGCGCCGTGTGGGTCGGCGAGCCGCGCTCCCGCCCCGGTTTCCGGGTGGGCAGTGTCGCCGCGCTGGATGTGGAGGTCGCCGCCAGTGGCGGTGCCCGTCTGCTCTGGCTTCGCGAGCCCTGATTTAAAGTCAGGCGCCGCGATTGTGCAGGTCCGGGTTAAAACGCTGTTTGGGCTGGTCCGTGGGCTCATCGTCGTCCTGCTTCCATTGCTGCACCGCCACTTGATCCTTGACGTGATCAAGTATCTCCAAAAGCGTTTCCTTGACCATCTGATTCAACTCCCGCCCGTCACTGGATGACGCCACCAGCAGATCGTTGATCAGCGCATCCAGACGCTGCCGCTGGCTCGGATCACTGATGTCGTCGACCAGTTGCGCGATCAGCGCCGAACCGGACTCACGGACCGTCTCGCGCAGCAGGGCGATGGCCCGGGGGCCGGCGACCGGGATCGACGCCAGGCGCCGCCCGGCGGGCGTGCGTTGCACCGCCTCGTCGGTAAGGTGTTCGAGATACTCGCCCAGTCGATCGCGATACTGGTCGTGGCTGCGACGGGTGGCGTCGGCGATGCGGCCCGCCAGGTAGTCCACCAGTTGCTCCCGGCGCGGCGCCAGCACGTCCTGTTCGATGCGCCGCATGGTGTTGCCGCCGGTGCGGATTTCCCGCTGCGCTCCGTCCAGCACGTTGATGACCACCCGATCCGAAATCTCCTCCACCAACACGCCGTAGTACTTGATCACCGCGCGACCGATGGCGGTGTCGGAAAAGTCCACCACGCCGAGCTTCTGCAGGCGGTACATCAGGCTTATCACACGCAGTATGCGCAGCCATCGGAAGCTGCCCACAGGAATACAGCCGAGCAGGTCGTACCAGTGCACGAACGGGTAGAAGAACCAGCGGTGATAGGTGTGGCGGGCGACGGCCGCGGCCCAGCGGATCACGAACTCGGTGAGATAGACACTGACGAACGCCAGATCGATTTCAAAAAAGTTGGCGTGAATGCTGTCGCTGTAGAAGCGGTAGAAGTCCGGCGTGTAGGTCTCCATCGCCGACTGCACCGCCTCGACCCGGTAGATCCAGTCGAACAGGATCAGGCTCAGGTTGGCGATCACCAGCAGGATCATGCCCACATCGATCAGGAACCCGAGCCCGTCCAGGTTGGGCCTCAGCCGTTTGAGATCGAAATGGACGCTCATGAGGGCAGGTTATCGAACCGGCTCCACACCGGGCAGTGGTCCGACGGGCGCTCCATGGCGCGCATGTCGTAGTCGACGCCACAGTCGGTGAGGCGCTCCACCAGGGGTCTGGTGGCCAGTACGGTATCGATGCGCAGGCCACGGCGCGGGTCGCGCTCAAACCCTCTGGAGCGGTAATCAAACCAGGAGAACACGTCGTCGGTGTCCGGGTACTGGCAGCGGAAGGTGTCTTCCAGGCCCCAGTCGATCAGACGCTGCCACCACTCCCGTTCCTCGGGCAGAAAGCTGGTCTTGCCTTCGCGCAGCCAGCGCTTGCGGTTGGCCTCGCCGATGCCGATGTCCAGGTCGGTGGAAGAAATATTGAAATCGCCCATGATCGCCAGTTTTTCACCTGGATCATGGTGTGTTTCCAGGTAAGTCTGCAGGTCCCGGTAAAACTTCTCCTTGGCGGGAAATTTCACCGGATGCTCCCGGTTCTCGCCCTGCGGAAAGTAACCGTTCAATACCGTCACCGGATGGCCCTGGCTGTCGCGCAACCGGCCAATGATCATGCGCCGCTGGGCTTCCTCGCCATCCGTGGGTAAGCCGTACTGGACATCCTCCAGGGGCTCGCGGCTGAGCAGGGCCACGCCGTAATGCCCCTTCTGGCCGTGATAGTAGGGGTGATAACCCAGGTCGCGGACCGCCTGTTCCGGAAACTCGCTGTCCTGAACCTTGGTTTCCTGCAGGCCGACCAAGGCGGGTTTGTACTTGCCCAGCAGCGCTTCCAGCTGATGCAGGCGCGCGCGAATACCATTGATATTGAACGAGATCAGCGTCATGACACCTCCTGTTTGCCGCGCATTGTACAATCCCCGACGCGAACTGTCCGCGCGTTGGCGGATTTCGCCATGGGTTTGCCGCCGGGGGCGGTTATCATGGACCTTTTTGGATTGCCGATTTTTCGAGGAGAGCGCTGGATGAACACCCAAGCGGCGGCGGGACGCAAATCGGTGCTGGCCTTTGCCCACGCCAACGGCGTGCCCGGCCACAGCTACGATACCTTTCTGGCGCCCCTGGCGGAGCACTACGACATCCATGTGGTGGAGTGCCTCGGCCAGGACCCCCGCTACCCGGTGGACCGGGACTGGAAAAGCCTGAGCCTGGAACTGGAAGCGTTCCTGGAACCGCTGCCCAAACCGATTATCGGTCTGGGGCACTCGATGGGGTCGGTGCTCATGTTCTGGGTCGCCCACCGCCATCCGGACTGGTTCCAGGCCCAGGTGATGCTCGATCCGCCGCTGGCCAACGGCCTGCAGGGCGTGGCCTACCGTCTCGCCCGGCTCACCGGGCAGGGCGACCGCTTCTCGCCGGCGAAAAAGAGTAAAGGCCGGCTGGATTACTGGGCCAGCTGGGACGACGTGGAGAGCTATTTCAATTCCCGGGGCCTGTTCAAGGCCTTCGACCCGCGTTCACTGCGGAACTACCTGGACGCCGGCCTGGAGCGTCACGGCGACGGCTGGCGTCTGCGTTTTCGGCCGGAGGTGGAAGTGGCGGTGTTCCGCGAGACCCCCACCGGGGTCACGGCGCTGCCGCGCACCCGGGTGCCCGGTGTGCTGGTTACCGGCGAAAAATCGCCGAAATTGTTCCACCTCGGCGGTGCCCGCCACGCCCGCCGCCACCGCATGACGCGCCTGTTCGCCCCGGGCAGCCATATGTATCCGCTGGAGCGCCCGGAGGGCACCGCGCAACTGGTGCTGCAGGCGCTGGACGGTGTGCTTGGGCCGGACCATCGGCAAGGCACCTCGGAAGCCGGGGAGGGCGCGCGCAATGCCCACTAACCCGTCCCCGACCCCGGTGGAACGCCGCTTCCGCGCCTACGGCCAGGAACTGGCGGGCCTGCAGTGGTCCGGCGAGGGCGAACCGGTGCTGGCGCTGCACGGCTGGCTGGACAACGCCGCCTCGTTTCAGCCGCTGGCGGCGCCCCTCGGTCACCCGCTGGTGGCGCTGGATTTCGCCGGCCACGGCCATTCCGAGCACCGCCCGCGCCACCAGGCCACCCACTACGTGGACCATGTGCGCGATGTGCTGGCGGTGGCCGACCAGCTGGGTTGGGATCGGTTCGTGCTGGTGGGCCATTCCATGGGCGCCGGCGTCGCGTGCCTGTTCGCCGCCACCTTCCCGGAACGGGTCAGCCGCCTGGTGCTGATCGAAGGTCTGGGACCACCGGCCACCGCCGCCGAGGAGGTGGCGCCCAACCTGCGAAAGGCCATCGATCAGATGCAGGCGCTGCCGGATAAGCGCAAGCCCGTGTACGCGGATCCGGAGCAGGCGGTGGCGGCGCGCTTGCCGGCCCTGGGCGGCCTGGAGGAAAGCTCGGCCCGGTTGCTGTGCGAGCGTGGTCTGGAGCAGGTTGACGGCGGCTGGACCTGGCGCACCGACGCACGTCTGCGCATCACCTCGTCACTGCGGCTCACCGACGATCAAGTAAAAGGGTTCGTCGAGCGCATCACCGCGCCCACGCTGCTGGTGCTGGGCAACGAGGGGCTCGGCGGCGACGGGCGCTTCGATCATCGCATCCAGTGGCTGCGCGATGTGGAGGTCATACGTCTGCCCGGGCGCCACCATCTGCATATGGACGACCCGCGGCCGGTGGCGGACGCCATCAAAGCCTTCCTCGGTTGACCAAAACATTGGCGCCGGCGAGCCATCCCGTCATGGCGGCGCCGGCGGGCGCCGTTATCCTCGCGGTAGTGAAACCTTAATAAAAACGCGAGGAGAGCCGGGCATGAAAGTGGTGGAAGCCGCACAGATCAACGAGTACGTCGGCGAGGACATGGGCGCCTCGGAATGGTTCACCATCGATCAGGGGCGCATCAACGACTTCGCCGCCGCCACCCTGGATCACCAGTTTATCCATGTGGATCCGGAGCGCGCCAAGGCGACGCCGTTCGGCACCACCATCGCCCACGGCTACCTGACCCTGTCGCTGCTGCCGTACCTGCAGACCAGCATCGATGATTTTCTGGTGCCGCGCGGCATGAAGATGGGCATGAATTACGGCTTCGACAAACTCCGCTTCATGGCCCCGGTCAAGGTCGACGCGCGCATCCGCGCCCGCGCCACCCTGATCGAAGCCAATGAGAAGAAGCCCGGACAGTGGTTGCTGAAATTCCTGTTCACGGTGGACATCGAGGGCGAGGACAAACCCGCCCTGGTGGCCGAATGGCTGCTGATGTACTTCGTCTGAGTCAGGCGTTGCGCTCGAACAGCATGCCGGCGGCCTCGAGCCGATCAATCAGGCGGTCGCCGAGCGCCATCACCGGGGTGACCACGCCGGTATGCTTGGGGTAACCCTCGTCCAGCGCCAGCCCCATCAGGGTTTCCGAGAGCATCTTGGCGGTTTCGTCATAACCCGGATCGCCGCCGGACACCCGGCACAGCACTTCGCTGTCACCACAGCGGGCGCGGATCCGGACCTGGAACCAGGAGCGGGCGCGGGTGGCCTCATCCGGGCCCTGGCCGGCCGGGTTGAGCTTCATCAGACGGCGCCGCAGCGGGCCGATCTGGGCCGCCAGCACCAGCCCGCCGACGCCGGCGGCGCCGCCGATCAGCTTGCCGAGCCCGCCGGTGACCAGATAATGGCCGTAGCGGAACTCCGGGCCGTAATCGTCCAGGGCCCGGGCCGAGCGCATCACCACCATCGGATCAATGGTCGGCATGGGCGCCAGCCAGCCGCCCAGGGCGTCGTCCTTGTGCGGCTTGGGCGTCAGCCCGCTCACCTTGCGCGGGTACCACTGTTTGAGCCGCACCTGGGCGTCGCGCTGGCTGCGCTGGTTGGCGCCGGGGCGGGCGAAGGCCTCCAGCGCCGAGCGCCAGGTGCCGCCGGAAAATTTGGCGGAGAACGCCACCGCCCCTTCGGCGGTCACCGGACCGTCCAGTTTGCCGCCGTTTTCCAGGGTCAGCTCGCGGATCGCGAACAGCACCCCGGCGTCGTGGGGAATCGAATCGAAACCGCAGCAGTTGACCAGCGCGCAGCCGGCGGCCTGGGCGGCCTCGTGGTAGCGGCTTAGCAGGGTGTTGACGAATTCCGGCTCGCCGGTGAGGTCGCAGTAATGGGTGCCCTGTTCCACGCAGGCGCGCACCAGCGGCTCGCCGTACTGCATGTAGGGGCCCACGGTGCTGGCCAGGGCGCGGGTCNGGGCGGCCAGGGCGGTGAGGCTGGCGGGGTCGCNGCTGTCCGCCTCGATCAGCNCCGGCGGGTTGTCGCCGGGCAGNCCGGCGGCCACCTGCTCAAGCTTGGCGCGNTTGCGNCCCGCCAGGGCCCAGGGCGTGCCCGCGGNCAGCTTNCGGGCCAGATANCGGGCNCANAGGCCGCCGGTGAAACCGGTGGCGCCGAANANAACCAGGGCGTAGGGACGGGTGGCANTCATGCTNGCTCCTNANTTTTGNCGAGNGGCNGTNGCNNAACAATTGAAANGGNTTNNCGGCGCAGTGTAGCTTTGCCNTCGCCNCGGGCCTACCGGNANNCCGGNGATTGGCCNNNAGGGCATNTTATTACTCGGGAGAAAACCATGGANGTNACCGCGGAACGCCGCTATCCGGTGAATGTTGAAGAGCTGTACGGCATNCTCACCAGCCGGGCGTTTTTCGAACAGCGTTATCAATGGGGCAAAGTGGACGATTACCGCTTTGAGGTGTTCGAACCGGCCGGCGACGGCTTCCACATCCGTATCGCGCAGCCGATCAAGATCCGCCTCGACAAGGTGCCCGCCTTCGCGCGCAAGTTGCTGCCCTCGGAGGCGGAACTGATCACCGAATTTCACTGGCGCCCGGCCAATGGCGGCTACCAGGCGGAATACCGTTTCCAGCTGGGCAATGTGCCGGTGAAGGTGAGCGGCACCATGACGCTGCTCGCCGANGGCGATCAGTCCCGTCAANTCACCCGCGTGGCGGTGCATTCATCCCTGCCGCTGGTGGGGCGCAAACTGGAGCGGTTGATCGGCGAGCGCTTCGATAAGGCGCTGGAAGGCGATTACCGCCACACCCTGCGCTATATCGAGGAAGTGCATCAGCAATAAGTGCATCAACGATAGCGGCGCAGGCTGCTGCCCAGTTTCGCCATGCGCGCCACGAAGCGCTCCGGGCGCCAGCGCTTCCTGCGCCAGTCACGGCGGGCCTCCGGTTGCGGGAACAGATACAGCGGCCGCTTGCCCATCTGCTGAAGGATGGTGGCCGCCACCTCGGCGGCGCTTTCCGGGGCGTCGTCCATGGCCCGCTGCAGGCGGGCACGGCTGAGCGGATCGGCGCTCGGCATGCGCCGGCTCATGTCGCTGGAGAACAGATCCGGACAGACCACGCTGACGCCGATATTGAGCCCGTCCAGTTCCGCCGCCAGGGCCTCGCTGAAGCGGATCAGCGCGGCGTTGCAGGCCACATAGGCGGCCATGCCCGGCGGCGCGGTGATGCCCGCCAGCGCCGCCACGTTGATCAGGTGGCCGTCACCCTGGCGCTTCATGATGGTCAGGGCGGTGCGACAGCCGTGGACCGCCCCCATCACGTTGGTGTGCCAGAGCTGCTCCCAGGTGGCCGGGGTCTGTCCCTCGAACGGGCCCATGGCGGCCAGGCCGGCGTTGTTGATCACGATGTCGAGCCGTTCCCAGCGCCGCTGTACCCGCTCCAGCGCATGGCGCCAGTCCGCCTCCACGGCCACGTCGGCGTGCACGAACAGCACCTCGGCGCCGTCGCGGCGCAGCGCGTCGGCGAGCTGCTCGCCGGCCACCCGTTCCCGGTCGAGCAGCGCCAGCTTGTAGTCCCGCGCGGCGCCAAGAGCGAGCGCCCGGCCCAGGCCGTGGGCGGCGCCGGTGATCAAAAGAACCGGTTTCATTCGCTCAGGCCCGTTCCGTCTCGAGTTCTTTCATGGGGGTGCGCAGCACGTCCTCTTCGCCTTCGCTGCGCGCCAGGATCACCGCGCCGACGCTGTCGCCCCAGACGTTCACCGCGGTGCGGCACATGTCCAGCAGCCGGTCGGTGACCAGAATCAGGCCGATGGCCTCGGCGGGCAGGCCGATGGTGCCCAGGATCACGGTGATCGCCACCAGGCTGGCGGCGGGAATGCTGGCCACGCCGATGGAGGTGAGCAGGGCGGTCAGCACGATCACGAACTGGGTGGTCAGGGACAGATCCATGCCGTAGGCCTGGGCGATGAAGATCGCCGCCACGCACTCGTACAGGGCGGTGCCGTCCATGTTGACGGTGGCGCCCAGCGGCAGCACGAAGCTGGAGGTGCGCTTGGACACGCCGGAGCGCTTCTGCACGCACTCCATGCTCAGCGGCAGGGTGGCGGCGGAGCTGGCCGACGAGAAGGCGGTCATCAGCGCCGGCGCCATGGCCTGCAGATGGCGCACCGGCGAGCGTTTGGCGAACAGCCGGATCAGCAGCGGCATCACGCCGAACATATGAAGGCCCAGCGCCAGCAGCACGGTGACGAAGAACAGCGCCAGCGGCTCCACAGCGTCCAGTCCGGTGCGGGTCACGGTGGCGGCGATCAGGCCGAACACGCCCAGCGGCGCGAAGCGGATGATCACCATGGTGATGCGCATGGTGACCTGATAGATGCCTTCCACCACCTGGCGCAGGTGCTCGCCGGGGGCGCCGGGCAGGGTGCGCAGGAAGAAGCCGAAGAACAGGGAGAATACGATCAGCCCCAGCATCTGGGTTTCGGCGGCGGCCTGGAACAGGTTGGGCGGCAGCAGCTGGCGCAGAATCTCGGTGAAGTCGCCGGCGCCGCGGCCCTCGATGCTGGCCAGGGCCCGGTCCGTGTCCGCCGACAGGCCGAGCAGGTTCCGCGCCGGCTGGCCGTCGATCACGCCGGGGGCGATCAGATTCACCACCACCAGCCCCACCAGCACCGCGATCAGGCTGGTGCTCAGGTAGAACAGCACGGTTTTCAGGCCCAGCCGGCCGAGATCGTCACCGTCGCCCACGTTGACCATGCCGCTGATAATGGCGGTGGTGATCAGCGGCACCACCACCATCTTCAGGGCGTTGATGAACAGATCGCCGATCAGGTCATAGCCGGGCAGCAGTGGCAGCCCGAACAGCCGGGTGCTCTCTTCGGTGAGCGCCCCGGCAATACCACCCAGCACCATGGCCAGAAATATCTGGTGATGTAATTTCATTCAGCGCCCCGATTACACAGTGTGGGCTAGCATAATGACCCCTTTGAACCACTGGCAAGCAACGTCGGCCGTCAGAGCAGGGCGTGCAGCGCGGATTCCAGCCCCGGGCGCTGCTCACGCACGCGGTCGGCCGCCAGTTTCAGCAGCCGGTCACTGTGCACCGGGCCGAACCGCTCGCACAGCAACACATAGGCGCGGTTAAGCAAACGCCGCAGCTGATCCTGGCCCAGCGGCGCCAGGTCGCCGTCGGCGTGGTTGAGCCAGTATTCGAGGGTGTCACGCAGGGCCGGGTCCACGCCCGGGCGGCGCAGGTCGGTGAGCTGATCCAGACGCACCTGGCCGGCTTGGCCCGCGTCGAGCTGCGCCCACAGGGCGCGCATCAGAAGCTGGAACGCCTCGGTGCAGGGATGGGCCCGATGGGCGCCGTCCTCATGCCCCAGCGGATCGGGCAGCAGCTCCCGGTCCGGCAGGGTCATCGCCTGCACCAGGCTCAGGTGCAGGTCATGGCGCCGGCCCTCCACCTCGAACAGGCGGCTGATATGGCTCACGTAGCCCTGCAGCGAAAAGCGCGGGCGGTGGGCGTAGTCGCGCTGCCACAGGGCTACCGCCTCCGGCACCTGGCGGCTGTCCAGATAGGGGGCTAGGCCGGTGGCAATGGCGCGGCGGTGGCGTTCTTCCGGGCTCATCTTGGGCTATCCAGGCCGCTGGCCACATCGGCGTCGTAGAGGTGCTGCTGGGCGAATTCCGGGTAGCCCAGCTCGGCGTGCTCGCTGACGTCCAGGCCCCGCTGTTCATGCTGGCTGGACGCCCGCAGACCGGCGGTGAGCGACAGCACCATGTACAGGATCAAGGCGGCGAAGAACGCCCAGGCGAAGGCGACCACGATGCCCAGCAGCTGCACCGTGACCCGCTGCGGGTCAAACAGGTCGCCCTGGTAGAACAGCCCGGCGGCCAGCGTGCCCCAGGCCCCGGCGAACGCGTGCACCGGCACCGCGCACACCACGTCGTCCAGTTTCATCGACAACAGCAGGCGGCTGCCCGGGCCCACCAGCAGCCCGCCCAGCAGGCCGGTGATGATCGCGAAGCCGGGGGTCATGGTGGCGCAGCCGGCGGTGATCGCCACCAGCCCGGCCAGGCTGCCGTTCACGGTTTCGGTGAGCAGCACCGGCCGGCGGCCGACGACCCGGTAGAGCGCGGCCCCCAGGGCGCCGGCGGCGGCCGCCAGCTGGGTGTTGAGATTGATCAGCGCGATATTGACGTCGGCGCCCAGGGTGGAGCCGCCGTTGAAGCCGAACCAGCCGAACCACAACAGGAAGCCGCCCAGGGCGACGAACGATAAATTGTGGCCGCGGATTTCCCGTGGCCGCCCCTGGTTGTCGAAGCGGCCCAGGCGCGGCCCCACCACCATGATGCCCGCCAGCGCGCACCAGCCGCCGACACTGTGGACCACGGTGGAGCCGGCGAAGTCGATGAAGCCCAGGCCGGCCAGCCAGCCGTCGCTGTTCCACGCCCAGTTGCCGAACAGCGGGTAGACCACCCCGGTGATCAGCATGGCGCCGCACAGATAGCCCAGGTAGCGGGTGCGTTCCGCCATCGCCCCGGACGCGATGGTGGCGGCGGTGGCGGCGAACATCAGTTGGAACAGCAGCAGGGTCCACAGATCGCTGTCGCCCTGGCTGGGCGCGAACAGATCCTGGCCCACCCAACCGCTGGGGTTGGCGCCGAACATCAGGCCGAAGCCCAGCGCCCAGAACATCAGCGTTCCCACGCACAGGTCCATGTAGTTCTTCATCACCACGTTGATGGCGTTCTTGGTGCGGCTCAGGCCGCTTTCCAGCAGCGCGAAGCCGGCCTGCATGAGGAACACCAGGGCCGCCGCGATGGCGATCCAGACCACGTCGTTGGCGGCGTATTCAGGGGTGTCGGCCAGGCCGGAAGCGGGCAGGGCGATGAGGGTGAGCAGTAGCGCGGCGCGTCGTTCCATGAGATCCCCCCACGGGAATAGCCTTTGGTTAGGGGGGCGGTGCAACGGTTATGCCAATTTCTGGGTGCATCGCGCTTTAACGGGAAGGTTGGACCCTCCAGCAGGGGACGCGGGTCTGTGTTCTGCCCTTCCGGGAACGCCGTGAACCCGTCCCTGGGGGCTCCCTGTCG
>FUFK010040791.1_pt1 | contig 68707 bp, 62 predicted proteins | sample 1021851 | NCBI WGS metagenome assembly FUFK01 (sample SAMEA51879418, study PRJEB19060) | metagenome | reverse complement strand
CACGGTCACGTCTATGTAGCACGATAATCCCCACCCTATACATTTCTCAGCAGATTTCTAAGATCCGCTGTTCTAGTTTTACTTTAATGCGGATGGTGTAACTCATTCATACACAAATACATATGCTGTGTTGACTAAACTTTCAATTCAACCTTGACTTTTGAGATTTTTGTTCATAACTTCGCAACCATCAAGCAGATCAGATGTCCAAACATCCCAGATGGGTTTGTGTGAACACAAGAATCTGTCATATGTTCATGGCTGAGGGTTGCTATAACCTTAGTTAAGGTGAGTTCTACGTAAACCCATATCTAACTATCTTTGCTGGCATGAGAGCACTCAAGGGTAACGTAACAACGACTGGCTACCGAAAGGATAGCAAGGATCGTTTCAACGACTTCAACGTCATACCCTCAAACAGAATCTCCATGAAGGACGTCCCACATGATGTGCTGGGGGTTAGTGACACAGGCGACGTCAAGAAGATGAAGCCTGGAGGGGAGTATAGGTTTAGTGGGCGGTCTGTCACGGAGTTCCCTATGTATCAAGACAGTGGTTCTATAGATCCATTGAGATTGATCAGAGGTATTGCTGGGGTGGAGTCAGGGATGAACTACAGAGCCCAGAACCCAACGTCTTCAGCCGTGGGTGCTCACCAGTTNCTCTGGAATCAACTCAAGAACGACCCCATGCTNAAGGGTGTNAGCAAGGAGGAGTACCTGATGGATGAGGATCTGCAGGATAGGGTGATGCTCAAGGCACTAACAGAGTCTGTTGCAGGGGGTAACCCATACGAGAAGGATGTAAAAGACCTCAGGGAGGAGTACTCCAGTCAGATCCCTGGGTTTGACGATATGTTTTCTGATCTAGATTTGTATCTTATGAGACACCTTAAGGGACGTCAGGGGGCCAGGGAGTATCTGGGGTACACTGTTAGAGACAAGAGACCAGAAAACTTGAAGGGCTTGAACCTTACCTTCCCTGACTACCAAGCAAAGTTCTACAGCTACTACAACCAAGAGTAACACGATGGGCATATTCACAAAGAAAGACACGAACACCATCTCTGGTGAGGATAAGTACAAAGGCTGGGGTAACTCTAAGGAGAAGGTCTTTGAGACTGAAGCNCAGAAGAGGGCNGTAGANGGTATGGCTGGTGGTGATCTGAAGGGTAAGGACTTCAGAAAGTTCAAAAGAAGCGTACACAAACAGAAGAGGCTNAACAGGAGGGCTCTTCGTAGGGCTGAGAGGAAGGGGATCGACCCCTCTCAGGTTGAGATGAGGGGCGGTGAGTATAAAGAGTTGGGTAGAAGGGAGCAGGCTGTGGAGGATTACTTCAAGGATCTGAGGAAAGAAAGGGTTGAGAACACTGCAGAGATAGTGGGTACGGTTGCACTGACTGTGGCTACTGCTGGTCTCGGTACAGCTGCTGTTCAAGCGGGTGGCTTGGGTGCTGCAGTTTCTAGCGCTGGTGGTGTGGGATCCGCTATAGGATCTGGTTTAGGGACAATAGGTAGTGCGGTCGGAGCCAAAGCTTCGACATTGGGTACGAAAGCTCTCGCAAAAGCTGGTGGGAAAGAAGGTNTTAAGCAGTTCGGTAAGAAAGCTGCTAAGNGTGCTATCAAGCAAGTAGCAAGTAATGCACTAAACTCTGGTGGGGCTCAAGGTGCTGTTAACTCCAACCCCGTAAACCTACCCCCACAACAAGGCACTCCTGATTACATGAGTGAGTATATGATGCAGCAGCAGCAATTCTCTATGCCGCAGCAGTACGATCAACAGCCTGTATACACTATGCCTGAGTCAATGATGACTCCGTCGTACACAGCAGCCCAGGTCTACGATCCGTTCTCTGCTACCTAATTAAAACCTCTTTACTATCTTTGCCGCATGGCTACACTAAGTGTACAGATTGAGGAACAAGTAACCCTTAACGGGAGAGACTTTGGTCACACTAGAACNAACACCATTACTGGTGTCACTACGATTGACACTAGGGTGTTTATTGCGACCTCTACTGAGATGGATCTGATCAAGTTTGACTCTGCCGCAGGTAACGGTCAATTTATAGATGGTGCGCTCAAGTACCTCCGTATCTCTCACCTGTCAGGTAGTGACGATTTGAAGGTGAGGGTTGTAGGGACTGACGAAGAGTTCGCAGTGAAGATCCCTACAGGAGGTAGCCTCGTTTTGTTTGATCAAACCATTGATGCCACACAAACGTCTACAAGCCCTTCCGTTACTGCAGACGGTACGGTAACTATTAGCTACGCAAACATTAACAAGATCTCGGTAGACTCAAGCTCTGCTGACATCACAGCAGAATACTTTATAGCAACATCATGAGAACAGTTAGGATGAACAAGTACCGTGCAGGCGGTATGAACGACGAATACGGCCACGGCGGTATGCATGAGTACAGGAAATCTGGCAAGATGCCAAAGGCTTTGCTTGAATACTTCATGAAAAAGAAGGCCGCAATGGGTATGAAGATGCCGATGTTCCAAGGCAGCGGNNCGGCTCCCAACCCTGTAATGGATATCTACAGATCTCAAATGGCGGCTTTGGGGGCGAGCCGTCTCGGTCAACACCAAGGCCAATCCTTTGTTGACGCTGTGCTTAGCGACAGGGTAAGAGATGAAGATAGAGCAGCTCTGGAAGCAGAGTTGAAGGCGTCTGGGCTTCCAAGAAGAGTCTTCGCAGAGGGCAGAAGTTATGGCCAATTGCTCGACGACTTCCGCGACCAATACGGAGGCATTGGTCAGGGCATCTTGGAGGCAGATATCGCTAGATACAATGAAGCTCTAAAAACTGGAGACCCGAACAAAATTCCTCAAACTGGACTCAACTACGCTGGTGGCAACCCTATCGGTTTCCGACAAGGTGATCCAGAATCTGCTGCTTACTCGGTGCTTACCAGGGGTTTGGCTGACACTGAAGCGTTTAACAAGCTTTCCCCTACTCAACAAGATAGCCTGTATGAGGCACTTCAAAGAGCAAGCGCTCGCTTCGGTGAGGGTAATGTTGACTTCTCAAAGTTTATGGATTAACTCTCACAAATCTGCTGTGAAAAAGAAAGGCCCCTTTCGGGGCCTTTTCTTATTGTGACCAGCGGTCTACAAACCCAGGTTGTCCCTGACAGAAGTAGAATCGCTGAACGATTCGGTCAAAGTGAGCTAGCGTAGTATCATTACGCATCTCCGTGACTCGGTACCACCCCTCTTCGTTTGCAATCATACGAAGTCCACCGCTTGGCCCGAAGTACTTGAGGATCATGTAGTCCTCCCCCTCCGTCAAGAGTTCTGACTTAAGGCTCTCCATAGAGTACGTCTCTACTACGATTGTGGTCTCTTCCGACAAGCTGGTCATCAAGATAGATGTCTGGCCGAATGTAAAGTTGCTGATAGCAGCAAATAAGATGATGCTTGTGTAACGCATGATTTGAATTGTTTTATATTTGAACTCTGATACGATGATAGGATGAACATTCGTCTTTTCCAAATATGCGCTGTTAACGAATGTGAATGAACAAGCGCTACTTCAATCCTAAGAAGAAAAGAAAGGACCCCTCTATACAAAACGAAAAGAGAAGGATCAACAATGAAGCTATCAAAAAATTTATCTCTCGCGGAGTGCACCAAAAGCCAAACAGCAAAGAGACTAGGAATCAATAACGAACCAGATGAGTGGACTACAGAAAATCTTAGACAGATTGCGATCAATGTTTTTCAACCTCTGCGCGATCATTTCGGAGTTCCTATATACGTGTCGTCAGGTTATCGTGGACCTGAGCTCAACCGTGCGATCGGTGGCGCAAAGCGCAGTCAGCATATGGAGGGTAGAGCTCTCGACTTGGACGGAGANGTTTACGGGAGCCCTTCAAACGCTGAGATCTTCGACTACATTCGAAAGAATCTTGAGTTCGATCAAATTGTTTGGGAGTTTGGTGATGAAGACAATCCTGATTGGGTTCACGTTTCTTACGTTTACGGGGGTAATAATCGTGGGCGTTGTCTCAAGGCTTGTAGGGATGATAAAGGAAAGACTTACTACGAAGTAATCTTTGCGGAGGACTGACTCTCCATCTCTCTATAGAAGTCTTGTACAAGGAGTCTCGCCTTCTGCGTGATCGCGTACCTGACCCTGTAGTTGTACTTAGTCTCATCTCTGAATAGGTGATCCTCTCTTTCTTGAGACGGAGTAAGTTTGTCAAAGTGTTTGTACACGTAACCCTCTTTCATGAGTGGGTACAGTGTCTTCTGCGCCATAGGTTTTTCACTCCTACCCATCTCCTTAGCTGCATGCTTGATGGTGAAGAACTCAAGGTCGTACGCCCACAACAAAAACATAAGCTCTTTTTCAAAGATGTCCCTCTTGACACAGAAGTTTGTTAGTGTAGATCTCAGGTGTTTGAGGTAGTTNCTTTTGACGTACCTTTGATCTAGAGGGGAGAACTCCCTGAAGAGACGCTTCTTGGAACCCTTCCTAATCGCCATAAAAGCAAAGATATGGACAAAGACGGCTTCTTGCTTGAGATACAGAGGGTAGCATTCGAGGTGGAGCGCATCATCGAGAAGTATGGGGTACGCGATGAAGTCCTTTCTCTGATGGTGACTGGCCTGGTAGAGGATGAAGATGAAGATGGCGACCGCAGACTCAGGGCCATATACAGTTACAACCTTGAGACCGAAGAGGAAATGCTGAGTCTTCTTAACTTTGTGGAGGAGACATTCATACCCTCTAACAGAGACAACGATGGACCAGACATCGATGATCTTCTAGACGGGTTGGGCATATCATTGAATTGAAATGGAAGGACTTATTAGAAAGATTATCATAGGGCAGAACCCTAAGGATGGCATGGCTTACTACATCGGGATGAAGGTTGGTGACGGCAACGTCTCTGCCATTGTTCTTGATGACGAGCATTTACATAGGCACAAGATGAAAAGGTATCTTGTCTATATTAAAAGGGATGATGGGCAGGTCTTGTGGAAGGCTGTTGACGAGATGCCCTGTATGGTAGAATTTGATCTTAACTTCTGATGACTAGAGAAAACCTTGTTACCAACGGATTTGAGTTCGTCACCCCAGACGGGGTTGCTTACTCTGGGCCCTATCACGTTCATCACAGCAAAGGCGCGATGGTAGGTGCGACTCATTCTGACGCTACACATGACAGTCTGTTTCCGTTTAACAACGGTGCTGAAGACAAGCTTGAAATCATACAGAAGTCTCTTAGAGACGAGATGCGCTTGAATGCTGATCATAAAGCTATGTTCAAAAGAAACTTCAGCACACCGTTCTCCCAGCAAGGTTCTGCCCCAACAGGGAGTCCCACTCCTGTGACTCGTCAAAGAGATCAGGGCCGTCAGATGCAACCGCCCCCACGTAGACAGTCTACTGGCACAAGCTACTCCTCTGGGTACTGATGAAGAAGATACCTAAAGGTCTTGGGGATAGCATAGCTCGTTTCCTAGAGGCCACTAAGGTTGACAAAGTCGTCAACTCTGTGGTCAAGGATTGCGGATGCAAGAAGAGGCAGGAGAAGCTAAACAAGATGTTCCCCTACAAGAAATGAAATTCAATCTAATTCATAATGAAGACGTTCAACTTTTTTGTCGTCAAGCTCGAAAAGCTTATCAACGACACAATCAAAACAGATAGCGGACTAGAGCTTTACATAGACACTCGCTTTGAAATGGGTGAGTTCGAGTATAGGATTACCGAGGGCCCTGTAGTGGCGTCACCGTTTAAGTATAATACTGGTGTGAAGCCAGGCGACACCCTGTACTTTCATCACCTGGTTGTTATGCAGGGTGGTCAACCTCTTACAGGGGATGATGATCATTACATCGTCAAGTACGATCCAGAAGCCATCAACTCTCAAGCTATTGCGTTTAAGTGTAAAGACACAGGAGAGATCAAAACCCTTGGTGGGTGGACTCTTCTTGAAGCGGTAGAGGAGAAGGAGGAGTTTCCGTCTGATCTAATTGAGATGGTGGAGCTAGAGCAAAAGCTACCCACAAAAGGGAGACTTGTTTACGGCAATGAGGAGACAGACTATATGGGGTTGATCGCAGGCGATGTGGTTGGGTTCAAGAAGAACCGAGACTACAGGATCAAGATTGACGGTAAGGAGTACTACAGAACCAGATCTGAAGATTTGCTTTATGTCGAAGAAGAAGTTTACAACGATTGACGCGTCTCAAAAGTTGATGCACAGCATGGAGGTTGCCATCAACAACATGATTGAAGAGGTAAAGAAACCTGTAGACCCTGATGCAGGTGGTGCGGCTAGGAAGGCTGAGCTTCAATCTATCAAGCAGACTGCTGTTGACTGTAAGGAGCTGATCATAGAGAGACAAAGGCTGGAACAAATGGTCAAGGACCTAAGAGACAGTGGTCAGATAGAACAAGAAAAAGATTACTCTGGAGGCTTTGCGGAGAGGTTTTCTAAGTAACTTTGCACCGCAAGTATCCCCTCAAGCTTATACCTTGTAGAAAGGGTAACTGGTCACATGTGGGTTCAAGTCCCACCTTGCGGACAAATAAAATGTAATGGCTAAAGTTCAAGTATCAACCTATCAGTCTAAGCGTGTGCGCCGTAAGGGGGTGCATGCCAAGACCAAGACGTCTAAGCACAAGAAGTCTAAGAATTACTCTAAGAGAAACAGGGGGCAGGGTAGGTAACCTATGCGCCTGTAGCTCAGTTGGATAGAGCATCTGCCTTCTAAGCAGACGGTCACAGGTTCGAATCCTGTCAGGCGTACAATTTCTGATCATCAATGTCTAACGATCATGACTATATCATCCAGATTTGCCCCAAGGGTACAGAGGGAGAAATTATTCGGATTGCGGATCTGGACATTGCACTTCCCTCTCAGCCTCCCGAAGAGGAAATTGAAGGATATGGACGTCCAAACCACATGCAGTTGTGGCAGAGGGTTCCTATGCCAAAGGAGTTGCTTCGGATTAAGAGTATGGACGAGTGGGCTGAATCGCCACGAGAGTTTAGAGAAAAGTTTCGTCCGTATATCGAGGAGGAGTTTCGTCGCAGGCGTGAGGGCTTTTGGTTTTTCAACGACGGTAGGCCTACTTATATTACGGGCAGGCACTACATGATGCTCCAATGGACTAAGATGGACATAGGTTATCCAGACTATCTTGAGTTCCAAAGAGAAATTTTCGTACATTTGTCTGCGTGTGAGGCAGATCCGAGATGCATCGGACAGCTCTATACTAAGTGCAGACGTAGCGGATACACTAACATCTGCTCGTCTGTGCTTCTTGACGAAGCCACACAAGTCAAAGACAAGCTCCTAGGTATCCAGTCAAAGACTGGTAAGGACGCTCAAGAAAATATCTTCATGAAGAAGGTGGTGTACATGTTTCGTCACTACCCCTTCTTCTTCAAACCCATTCAAGATGGAACGACCAATCCTCGCATGGAGTTGGCTTTTCGTGAGCCGAGTAAGAGAATCACGAAGAAGAATAAGACTGCGCAGACGGGCGAAGCTCTTAATACGCTAATCAACTGGAAGAACACTACCAACAACGCCTATGACGGTGAGAAGCTTCATCTGCTCTACCTAGATGAGGCTGGTAAGTGGGAGAAGCCTACGGACATTCGTGACGCATGGAGGATCCAGCGCACATGTCTTATTGTGGGTAGAAAGATCGTGGGTAAGGCTTTGGTAGGATCTACCGTAAACCCTATGGACAAAGGGGGTAGAGAATACAAAGACCTGTGGGAAGATTCTAACCCTGAGGAAAGAAACGCTAACGGTAGGACCAGATCAGGTCTCTACAGATTATTCATACCAGCCTATGAGTCACTTGAAGGATTTTTTGACAAACACGGTAGACCCATCGTTAACGATCCTGATAGCCCTGTGGATGGGCTTGACGGCGATAGTATTTTTATCGGCGCAAAGACATACCTTAAGAACGAAAGGGAAAGCCTTCGTTCAGACCCTTCTGAACTTAACGAAGTAACTAGGCAGTTCCCCTTCAGCACTGATGAAGCCTTTAGGGATAGCATAGACGGCAGCCTCTTTAACATAGGTCAGATATACGAGCAGATCCAATACAACGACGACCTGTTCCCCAACCCTGTCGTACGGGGCAACTTTGTTTGGAAGGATGGCAAGCAGGACACTGAAGTTCTCTTCGACCCAGATCCAAAGGGTAGGTTCAAGGTGGCATGGATGCCTCCTTCTGATATCAGGAATGTAAAGCTTGAGCAACAAGGAAAGCTCATAGCACCGAATGCAGAGCTAGGGGTTGGTGGGGTAGACTCTTACGACCTTGACGCCACCGTCGATGGACGGGGGTCTAAGGGCGCGTTACACCTCTACAACAAGTTTCACATGGAGCACCCATCAAACATGTTTGTAGTGGAGTACGCATCTCGCCCTCCTCTAGCCAAGATCTTTTACGAAGATGTACTGAAGGCTGCGTTCTTCTACGGGTACCCTATTCTGATAGAGAACAACAAGTATGGTATCGCAAGATACTTTGAATCAAGGGGTTACGACGGATACTTAATGGACAGGCCAGAACATTTGATGTCTGGTGGTAGCGCAAAAACTAAGACAAAGGGCATACCTTCAAACTCCCAGGACGTCATCCAGTCACACGCTCACGCTATCGAAGCATACATACATGATCACGTAGGCATCAACAGGGAGTCTGGCGAGCATGGGAAGATGTATTTTAACAGCACACTAGAGGACTGGATAGGCTATAAAATAGACAATAGAACTAAGTTTGACTTGACAATCAGTTCTGGTCTAGCCCTGCTTGGGGCTCAGAAAGCTAAGCGTAAAAAGAAGCCATCTGATTTTTCAGAGAAGGTGTTCTTTAGGAGGTACAAGCAAAGATAGGATTTCCACTATATTTGCAACTGCATGTAATTCATGACTTCGCGGAATGTACAGTAACAATAAGCAGTATTCAAAAAACTTCCCTGATCCTCTAGCCTCTAGGGACACCAAGATGTCGCAGGACTACGGGATGAAGTATGCGAAGGCTATCGAGAATCAGTGGGGTAAGCTCCAGGATGAAAAGTCTCTATACAAGAGAAGAGCTAGGAGATTTGAAAAGAACCGCGACTACGCTAATGGCGTACAAGACACAACGATCTACAGACAGATCTTAACGTCTTTAGACCCAAACAATGGTGACGGATCTTTAGTAAACCTAGATTACACACCAGTTCCGATCCTTCCTAAGTTCGCCCGTATAGTGGTAAACAAGATCTTGTCTAGATCTCCCTACCCAAACCTTGAGGCTATAGACCCTATCTCTACTTCTGCAAAGAACAAGGAGAAGCAGCGTATAATGAACCAGGTCAAGATGAGGGAGGAGCTTATGTCCCTCAAGGAAATGACTGGTGGCTTGGTCTTAGATCAAGACCCTGAAATGCTACCTGAATCAGAGGAGGAAGCTCAGATCCTGCTTGACACCAACATCAAGACTGATGCTGAAGTAGCGGGTCAGATTGCTACCAACCTCACTCTTGAGTGGAATGATTTCTCTGACAACATCTACAGAAGATGTGTGCAGGACCTAGTGTCTTGTGGCATGGCTGTTGTAAAAAGAGAGAACGATCCGACGTACGGCATTAAGACCGACTACGTGGACCCCATTAGATTCATTCACAGCTCTACCGACGACCCCAACTTCTCTGACCTCGTTTACGCTGGTCATATAAAAACAATCTCTATCCAAGAGCTTAAGAGAATTGCTGGCGACGAGCTGACGGAAGAGCAGTACGAGGAGATTGCGAGAAAGACCAAGGGTGAATACGATAGAGGTAAAATGAGTCAAGTCTACTATGACGAGACTCTTGGTAGAAACGTATACGGGTACGACGAGTACATGGTAGACGTGCTCGACTTTGAGTTTATCTCTGTTGATTGTATGTTCTTTGAAGAAAAGGATAACAGGCACGGAAACACTGGGTTCTACTACGAAGGCTTTGATTACAAGGAGAAGTCTAACAAAGGTGTTTACGAAAGGACTCCTCACAAAATGGAGATCTCATCTGTGTACGGAGGCATGTTGATTCTTGGGTGTGACTACTTGGTTAACTATGGATTGAAGACCAACACGCCTCGTAACATGCACGACGTCACAAGGGCTCGCATGTCCTACTCTGTCGTAGCCACCAACCTTAGGGACATGATGCCCAAGAGTATGGTTGAAGGGTGTGTGGGGTTTGCCGACATGCTTCAGATTACACACCTCAAGATTCAGCAGTCGATTGCAAAGGCCAAGCCTGACGGTTTGATTATTGACATCGAAGGTTTGGAGAATGTCCAGCTTGGGAAGGGAGGTGAGCTGCAACCTCTAGAACTGCACGACATCTACGAGCAGACAGGTGTGTTCTACTACAGAAGTAAGAACTCAGAGGGAGGATTCCAAGGTGCGCCAATACAGCAGATCCCCAATAGCATTAGGAACATAAATGAGTTGATCACCCTGTACAACCATTATCTCGGAATGATCCGAGACACTACAGGCATCAACGAAATGATGGACGCATCCACACCCAAGGGGGACACTCTTGTTGGTGTGCAGCAGGCAGCCATTGCCGCAGGCAACAATGCGACGTATGATATTACAAACGCTTCTACCATTCTATTCAAGAAGGTTTGTCAGGATGTCGTTAGATGTCTTCAGATCATACCAGCTGAGTCTGTGCTCATGAGGATCTATGAGAATGCTATCGGCAAAGAGAACATGAGCGCGTTGTCCGCCTTCTATGATCTACCCATGTACAACTTTGGGGTGATCATCAAGAAAGACATGGAGGATCAAGAGAAGCAGTATCTGGAGCAAAACATACAGCAGTCCATAGCGCAGCAACAGATTGATCTCGAAGATGCGATTGCCATCAGATCTCTCAAAGATGTCAACCAGGCTGAAAGGCTTCTCGTTGTCAGGAGAAAGAAGAGGATGAAGGAGCAGCAAGAGATGGCTCAGCAAAACTCTCAAATGCAGTCGCAACAAGCGCAGCAAGCTCAGCAGGCGGCTTCTGAGGCAGAGCAACAAAAGATGCAGATGGAGTTCCAGATGGAGCAACAAAAGATGCAGATGAAGGCTCAGCTTGAGATGCAGCTTGAGGCGGCAAAACATGAGTACAGAAGAGAGATAGAGTTAATTAGAGCTCAGGCAACCCTAGGCTTTAAGACTGACGATCAAGACTTTAGAGAGAAACTCGAAGTGTTTAAGGAGGGCAAGAAAGACGATAGAGTCAAGAAGCAAGCCGAAGAACAGGCCAAGCTCATAGACAAGAGAAAGGGTAAGGAACCACAAATGCCGATAGTGTAATGTCCAAGAAAGTAAATCTAGATGTAAGTGAAAAGCTTGACATCACCTGTAGAAGAGGAGATACATTTTCTCTTACTGTTACACTGAAAGACTCTAGTGGTACGGCGTTGCCATTGGCTACTGACGGGTACAAGTTCATCATGCAGGTCAGGGGGAGCGCCTCGTCTGCAAGAAACAAGGGTGCTTCTGGTTTGATCCTGGGGTCTAGGGAGCTTGGTTCTAGAGCCATAAACTCTAAGGGTAACGACAGCAGTTTCGAAGACTTTACGTTGGATGACAGCGGTAACGTAACCATTACGGCAACCGCCACAACCATGAGAGACATCCCAGCTGGCAACTACTTGTATGACCTTCAGCAGATCAAACCCAACACCTCNACAGGCATTGATGANCACACGACAATCCTGAGAGGAAGTTTTAGGGTTAATGAAGATGTATCTGAAGCAAGTCAGGAAAGCACCGTTAGATGAGTGATATTACGGTTACAGCTCAACAGGCATCCTCTGTGGAGGTTACCGTATCTGCGTCTACGTCTGTAGATGTCACATCGCCCTCAAGCTCCTCTGTAACTGTAACCAATAAGGGGCCTAAGGGCGACACTGGTGCTACGGGTGCAACAGGACCTCAGGGTCCTGCAGGAACCAATGGTTCTGACGCCAACGCCTTAGGTGGCGCCGACCAAACACTTACAGGTGATAGAGTTATTGATGTTAGTGGGAACAGCTTAACTATTAAGGATGGAACCGACGCAAAGCTTACCTACAATCCTACCAACGAACTATTTAGTTTCACCGATGATGTCCAGGTCACAGGAAGGCTTCTTGTTCAAGCCACGAGTGGATTGCAGGCGTCTCAAATAGAGTTACTTGAGAGGGCTCTTGGCGGCAGTAACGCAATTATCTTAAAAGCTCCTGACACAAACCTTACCAGCGATGTTGTGTTTGTTTTGCCTGACGCAGATGGCAGCGCTGGACAAGTAATCAAAACTGACGGTAGTGGTAACCTGTCGTTTGTCAATCAGACTGCAGACACTAACACACAGCTTAGCACAGAAGAGGTTCAAGATATTGTTGGCGCCATGTTTACTGGCAACACGGAAACTCGTATTGCTGCGACCTATGAAGACAGTGACGGTACGATAGATCTTGTTGTAGACGACATGACTGGGACGGAGGTTGCCAACGACTCTAGCCCTCAGCTTGGTGGTAACCTTGATGTAAACGGTAACAGCATTGTCTCTGCTTCTGGTGGAGACATTACGATTGATCCTGACGGAACAGGTGCAATCATACTCAGATCTGATGATATTCGATTTGACGGAACTGGTGGAGTAACAACTGGTCAAATCAAACTGTATGAAACCAGCATTCTTAGCCCACAGCACTTTATCGCCATTGAAGCCCCTCTATCTGTAACTGCAGACACAACACTCGTTTTGCCTGATGGGGCGGGGTCTAACGGACAGGTGCTTGGCACAAACGGGTCAGGAACACTGTCATGGGTTACTGTACCAACAAGCAACAATCCTGACTTCTTTGGAATCCTTGAGCTGAAAACAGTTGGGGGTACTCAGGGGGAGTTCATTCTCTATGACAACGACAACAGTAACTACATATCTATTAAAACCCCTAGTGTTGTCTCATCGAATGTAGACTTTATTCTCCCTGGTGCAGACGGAAGTGCTAATCAAGTACTGAAGACTGACGGTGGCGGGAATCTATCGTTTGATACGGTGGGTGATGTTATTGACAACAGGAAGTTTACAAAGACCAGCAACACCGATGGAGACTCTAACGGAGATGTTGTTTACATAGGTGGAACCACTTCTATGACAACTGGTGCTCTGTATCACTACAAGTCTGATGGGACCTGGGAGCTTGCTGATGCTGATTCTGCCGCGACCTGTGATGGTCTGCTTGGAATCGCACTGGGTGCTTCATCCGACACCAACGGTGTTCTGCTTCGTGGCATGGTGACTATCGATCACGACCCAGGAGCTGTGGGGGACGTTTTGTTTGTGTCTACAACAGCGGGAGATATTACGTCCACGGCTCCTTCAGGAACTGGAGACATCGTTAGAATTGTTGGGTACTGTCTTGATGCGTCTAATGGTCAGATCTGGTTCAACCCAGATGGAGCGTTCGTAGAGGTTACTGCGTAATGCCAACCATTAACGCAAACAGAACGGGATCGGCTATAGGTGTTGGTAGTGGCACGTTTAGTACTGCTAGAGAGTCTAATGCAGATACTGTTGTAGACAACCCTAGTACCAGTGACTCAAATGCAATCCAACACTTTTTCTCTTCAGGTAGAGGCGGGGGAACTCACAAGATAAGAAGGGTGTTCATTCACTTTGACACAAGCGGAATATCAGTAGCACCACAAGACGCAACGATAAACATTCTTGGCAATGCTAACACAGATGCCGATGTAATAGTAGTTAAGAGCACTGCAATGAGTGGTGATGGTAGCACGGCTCTTGCAGCCTCAGAGTTTTTTTCAAGCATAGACTACAGCACCGCATATTCTTCAGAAGTTTCGTCGTGGAGCACGAGTGCAAACAACATAACGCTCAACTCAACAGCTCTTACAGACATAGGTAACAACGACAACTTTACAGTTGCTATCATAGAGCATGATTCTGACTTTCAGAATACAGCTAATACTAGCGGAACTGTGGCTGCAGGGGTAGCGTTTGGGAGTACCATAACTTTAACCTATACCGCTGGGGCGTCTGGGTACACCCACAAGGTTAGTGGCGTAGCCTCCGCCAATGTCAAAAAGGTCAACACAGTGGCCACAGCTAACATAGGTAAAGTCAACACTGTGGATTGATTATATTTGCAGTATGTCGAAAGATGGAAGACTTAAAGCAGCACTGAAAAGAGCTGGTGTTCGTTCGGTAAACAAAGCTAAGCGAACTCCTAGCCACCCTAAAAAATCTCACGTTGTTGTGGCTAAGAAGGGTGATAAGTTTAAGGTCATCAGATTTGGCGAACAGGGAGCAAAGACAAACAGAAGTGCAAAGCAAAGAAAGGCGTTCAAGTCTCGCCATAGAAAGAACATTGCGAAAGGGATCTTCAGCGCAGCATATTGGGCCAACAGAGTAAAGTGGAAAGGATGAACACTGTTAAGTACAACAAAGGCGGAAAGCTTAAGATCAGTCAAAAGTCAGTTGACGTGCCTCCACCATCAGGCCACCACTGGATGCAAGAGAACGGAAGATACTTTCTCATGAAGGGGGAGTATAAGCCTCACCCAGGAGCTGTAGAGAAAGCTAAGTTCAAACTTGTAAGTCATGGGTAAAAAGAAATCAAAGAGCAGGGTAAACGAAGCTGGCAACTACACAAAGCCTGGTCTGAGAAAGCGCATCTTTAACAGGATCAAGGCTGGGGGCAAAGGTGGTCGGCCAGGTCAGTGGTCGGCTCGTAAGGCGCAAATGCTCGCTAAGGCTTACAAGGCCGCAGGGGGAGGATACAGGAACTGATGGGATTGAAGAAGTCACAGCAGTCCCTCAAGATGTGGACTAAGCAGAAGTGGAGAACGAAAAGTGGCAAGCCCTCTACGCAGGGTAAGGATGCTACTGGTGAACGCTACTTGCCAGAGGCTGCAATCAATGCCATGTCAGATGCGGAGTATGCAGCAACCACTGCTAAGAAGAGAAAGGACACAAAGGCTGGTAAGCAACACAGCAGACAGACTAAGCGTGCCAGACGCATCTCAAGGAGACACAGATAATTCTTGCTATATTTGCAACAAACTTTTCAAGATAACTAAGCAATGGCAACTACTACTGCATCAATTACTCTGTCTAGTGGAGATCTCACTGGGGACGCTCTGGCTCTTTCGGCTTCTACTACGCTGACGAAGGCTGGAACTGTTACTGGTCTCGATCAGACAACTGGCGTCTCTAGAAAGACATACACCACCTCTAGCATTCAGACTCTTATCGCCAAGGGCGACTATAGCGACGACAAGGCTCATAAAGTGTACATCAGAAACACGAGCAATGTCGCTACAGAAAACATCATCGTAACTATCGAGTCTCAACTCCTGGGTAGGCTTTACGCTGGTGACTGGTGCTTGCTCCCCTTCAATGGAGATCAAGACATCAAGATCACTCCAAGCGTGGCCACTGCCATGACCGTTGAGTTCATGGTCATCTATGAAGCATAATGGGGTCTGTTAGAGTAAACTTAACTCTAGCTACAGAAAACGTACTGGCAACACCTGTTGCTATAACATCAGCCAACACGTTTACTGCCGACGCTGGAAATGTGACGCGAGTCAAGTTGGCTCCGACGTCTATCGGTGGGACAAACCCAACCATCTATAAAGGTTCAGATAAGCTGGACAGAGCGTACTTGTACATCAAGAATCTCGCAGTAGAACTTGAAAAGTTTGTGTACTTGTGGGTTGATGCTGGGTCAGAAGATCCAGTAGTAGCCAAGCTCGGTGGTGGTGAGTGTGCCTTCGTGCCAGTCCCTAACGACAAAACATTTAAGGCCTACGGCACTGATGTCGATCAACTGATCGAGTACGCTGTCTTTGGTCTTGACGATTCATCTACAACACTAGGATAATGGGATTCGCTACAGTAAGAATAACTCCAACCCTCGACACAGGTACTGCTTATGCTGACGGAGACGTTCTGTTTCTCAACACAGAGTTTTCTTTGCCAGCTAAAAAGGCGAAGGTGGTTGACGCATACATGATTGACTATGAAAAGAAACTTGGCTCTACTGATGCTCAGGTTTACTTCATGTCCAAGAATGTAGCTAACCTCGGTACCTTGAATGCAACAGCAGATATCAGCGACGCTAACCTCAGGTCGAATAGAGTTCAAGGTGTACTAAGACACGAGACACAAGTCAACGAATCTCCTAGGCTTGACAACGCCAACATCTTCAGACTTCACAATGTGAACGTCACGGCGGAGTCAGGTGGAAACGGGTTTGGATTCCCTATAAGCTTGGTACTGCACAGCGAAGGACCTTCAGACTCAAACGCAAATCCAATGTACGTATCCGCGATCGTAAACGGATCTGTGAGTTCAATCACTAGTGCTGATTCATTGGAGATCGTTCTGAGTTTAGAATACTAATATCTTAAAATCAAATATAATGGAAGAGCAAATTCAACAAACAGACGCTCCTCAAGTGGAGCAACCAGAAGTCCAGGAATCATCACCTGGGCTTCAGTTCTTTGACAACGTAGATGATCTGGCAGCAAGCTTTAACGACGCTCCTCAGCAAGAGGAGGTTGTTGAGACAGCGCCAGAGCAGCAACAAGAGACACCTTATGTGGATCCTGAAGCTGCACCGACTACATACAACGACGAAACAATTTCTGACGATGAAGCAGAAAGAATGATGCTTGAGTTCATGGGCGAGCAGCTCGGAAGGCAAGTTGATTCTTGGGATGACTTCAACACGCCAGAAACAACACAACAACTTGACGAGCGCGTAGAGGCGATCTCAAAATTTGTTCAGGAGACTGGAAGATCTCCAGAAGACTGGTTTGCATATCAGCGTCTTGACCCATCCGAGATGGATGACTACAACGCAGTACGTGTGCACATGGCTTCTGAGTACTCTTCTCTTACTACTGACGAGGTCAATACTTTGATGCAAGGCAAGTACAAGCTGAATCCTGACGTTTACAGTGAGGACGAGGTTAAGATGGCGCAGCTTCAGCTTAAGATTGATGCTCAGAACGCTAAGGATTCTATTGCAAGAATGAGAGATTCTTACAAGCTTCCTGTTCAGCAGCAATCAGAAGTAGATGATGACCCCATCATTACGGACGAGTGGATCTCAAACATGAGCAAAGAGGTTGATGCGTTGACTGGGTTAGAGTTTGACCTGGGTAACGGCAAGACCTTTACGTTTGGTTTGAATGATCAGTACAAGTCCACACTTAAGGAAAAGAACTCAAAGCTTGACGAGTTCTTTGATCCATACGTACGGAATGACGGAAGCTGGGACTACGACACGCTGTCGTCTCATCGCACCGTTCTCGACAACATCGATCACTATTGTCTCTTCTGTTTACAGACAGGGATTGAGCGATGGTCAGAGAGGTGTGGTAAGTAAGGCAGCCAACGTTTCTACCAAGTCACCTGTACAAAGTCAAGCACCAACTTCTAANCCGCTTACCGATCAACTAAGAACTATTCTCGGTAACGGAAACAAAATGACTTTCAACATTTAAGACTAAGAAATTATGGCTACAGTAGGATCTCCTGGGGTAGGAAATAAGGCCGTGTTTACAGCAACACAAGACAAGTACACGACGGTCGATGCCCTCCTCAAACTTAACAAAGAAGACAACAGGGATCTGTTGGTAAAGACTTACGGTGATCAAGGTATCACTGGATTTTTGGAATTGACTGGCGCAACCAAGTCTGCTGGTACTAACGACTTCGTTCAGTACTGGGAGGAGCAACGCCGTCACAGAACTGTTGTTTGCGGTGCAAACGACGGTGGTACAAGTGGTACAGTAAACCTGGACACCGCTCTTTCAGGCGACAACGTCATTGAAGCTCAGACAGTTGTGATGAACGCTGCATCTGGTGAGGTGTTTATCTGCACTACCGCTAATGATGTGTTCAAGCGTTTGGACGGATCTACGTCTAACACTGCATGGGGCGCGACGGATGAGTTGATCGTCTTGGGCAACATGTACGATCAGGGTACAGATCAGCCAAGTAACTGGATGAAGACTGACGCTGATAGACGCAGAAACTCCTTCATGATCATCAAGGATAAGTACGTTGTGAACGGCTCGCAGGCTACCAACATCGGTTGGGTGAACCTCGGCGGCGATTACAGATGGTACATCCACGGTGAGCAGGAGGCTCGTCAGCGCTTCTTGGATCGCAGAGAGATGATGATGCTCTTCGGTGAGCAGTCAGGTTCTGGCGACACTATCGCTTCTGAGCCAGGGGGAGTCGCTGGTTCTGAGGGTTACTTTGCAGCTATTGCTAATAGAGGTATCAACGTTACCAACGGTAATGCTAACCCTCTCGATTCTTTCGCTGAGTTCGATAACATCATCCTTGAGCTCGACAAGCAAGGTGCTCCTTCTGAGTACGCTATGTACGTCAACAGAACTCAAGACTTGGCTATCGACGACATGCTTGCTACTGGTCTCTCTTCTGCCGTCACCGCTGGTCTCCCAGGTCAGTTCGGTGCATTCCAGAACTCACCAGACATGGCTGTCCAGCTCGGATTCAAGAGCTTTACTCGCGGTGGATACACGTTCCACAAGCACGACTGGAAGTTGTTGAACGATCCAACCTTGTTGGGTGCTTCTACAAAGTTCATGGGTGCTATGGTTCCTTTGACTCAGGTCACTGACCCACGCACTGGTACGAAGGCTCCAGCTTTGGAGTTGAACTACAAGGAGTCAAACGGATACTCTCGTGAGCTTGAGCACTGGGTACGCGGTGGCGGTGTCTTCGGACACAACGAGTTGTCTGAGGACATTGCAGAAATGCACTACCGTTCTGAGATTGCTTTGATCACTCGCGCTGCTAACCAGCACGTTGCTCTCAAGGGGTAATTAACCTGAAGTAAAGGGAGGGGCTTCGGCCCTTCCCCTATCTTCATAATCTTTCAAGACATGGCAACTATTACATACCCAACTAAAGGTGCTCAGACCGTGATCAAAAGAATCCACGTTGCTGACGCCTTTGTTCAAAACTCAGCTGTTGAGGCAGAGATTGAACAGCCTAAAGGTAGTATCCTGTCCAAGGTCGTGATTAGATGCATCTCTCAACCCACTGTTACTGCTTCAATGGATCTTGGTATTAAGATCGGAACAGCTACAGGGGGTACTGAAGTGTTTGAGGATGCTGATGGAATCATCGATGCCGCAGGAAACACCACAGCGTTCAAGACAAATGGCATCGTAATTTTTGACGAAGAGGACCTCGGTCAAGTAGCTTCAGCTTCTAACACAGCTGTCGCCGCTGCTACTACTTACTCTTCTGAGGAAAGAACGTTGTTCTGCAACACCACTGCTACTAACTCAGCTATTGCTGCTGCTGGTACCGTAGAGTGGTTGTTGTACTTTGATTTGATTGGATCTGACGTTTAATCGTGAAGCGTAAGTACTTTCTGTTTAGGAAGGAAGACCTAAGTCTGCTAAGCTCCTCCTCGTCTGACACGGGGCAGGGGCTTAGCGTCTTCGGAGTAAGTGCAGATTTGATGTCATACATCACCGCATCCAAGGGTGGTGTGACACTGTACTTTAATGACGCCACGCCATACGAAGAAAACAACTTGACAAATGGAGAGTCTTTTGAAAAGACCTTTGTTACTGTCAGTTGCGAAGAAGGTAAAGAAGTTGATCTGATAGAGTCTATCATGAAGTTCTTGGGTAGCGAAAGCTCCCCCACAGTCATGAGGTTTGACTCTATTGATCAGACGTCTAATGTGAAGGAAGTTAAAACATCTGTCGAGGTAGGTGCCTCACTTAAAACCCACCCCATCAATAGGGTTACTGGGGATGTGAGCTTTCAAGCGGACAACGGCTTTACTGCTGACACTAGCAATGTCATCAATGATATTGATTTCTTTGCGGAGTCAAACAAACCTATACTTGATCTAGAAGGTGAGAACGCTACTTATGATTCAGGATCTCCGTTCGACATAACAGCATGGGCGAACAGCGGTACTGGCAGCACCTCGTTCAACGTAAATGCTTCGGCATGTGTTGGTACGATCACCAACGCCGCTGCTGGAGCATCGACAGGTTTGTCAAAGAACTCACCTAACATTGGCCTCGATGCCTACGCGGTTTTGACAAACACACTTACAGTTAAAAACGATTACACACTGTACGTTGTCTACTCACCAAACATAGGTGTCACTGACGCTCATGGCTCTCTGTATGGTAGCACGTCGGGCGAATCAGTGGGTTTGAATATCATCAGCGAGGATGCTGTTAAGTCAACACACGCCAATAGCACAATAGGCTTAAGGCACGAAGACAGGACTGGACTTCCAGCGATAGCTAAAACTACTACGCTTGATGCAGGAACAGTAGCCTATAAGTACCCAACCCTAGACTCTAGTAGCAGCGATTATCAGCAGTGCTATGTGTTTGTGATCAGACGGGACAAGAAGAACAACATTTACGTCTACAATCACAACGGAGATGCAGTTGCAACGCTAAGCCAACCTGCGAAACTAAAGTCAACACTCGGCACAGCATTTCCTGGGGACACCGAGGGGGACCTTGTGATCAATCAAATCGGTAGCGCAGGAGGCAATACAACTAACTCCTTTAAGGGCAGGATCGCTCGCTTTGGAGTTATTGAGAAAGATGTCGGCGACAGCGTTTGTCGTAAATTAGCAAAAGACTTATTTAATCTATACAAATTCTAATGGAACAAACAACTAAGCGACGTGCTACGAGCACGCCAAAAGCCGCACCAGTGGCTACAGAAGCACCTGCTAAGAAGGTTAAAAAAAGCACCCCAATCAAACGAAGGGTGGACGCCCCCACGTCTCGTGTCTATCAGACCGTAAATGCAGGTGGCATCGTTCACATGATCCAGTCAAAGGGTATCACAATCTTTGACGAGAAGAGTGGTCAGGTAAGAGAGATGCGCTACTGCCCCAACGAACCTTCTATCTGGAGGGACGAACAGAGCGATAGCGCTCGCAAGGAGGCTGTGGTTTTTCGTAACGGAACTCTTATTGTCCCACGCACTAAACCCAACCTGATGGAGTACCTTGATCTTCATCCTGGAAACCAAGCAAATGGTGGGAACAACTTCAAGCTTATCGACAACAAGAGGGATGCAGAGATCAACTTGCAAAAAGAGTTCTCCGTAAGCGAAGCTATCATCGCTGTCCGTGATAAGTCGATTGAGGAGCTTCTCCCTATCGCTATCTACTTCGGGATGAACATCGATCGCAACGCATCTGAGATTCGATTTGACTTGCTCCAAAGAGCCAAGAAGAAGCCATCAGAGTTTCTTAGTGCGTTTGACTCACCTATCGTAAAAGTCAGAGCTCTTGTTAAGCAATGCGAGTCATACCAGATCATTGTCCTAAAAGAGGACGGTGCCTACTGGTTCGACAGCAACAAGATGATTGTAGCAAACCCAGCTGGTCATGACTGCGACGACACACTGTCTCGCTTCCTTATGACGGAGAAGGGGGCGACAACACGCTCCTCACTAGAGGAGAGGTTAGAAAAGCTCGGTTGAGCTTGAGGAGGGGGCCGAGAGGTCCCCTCTTTCTTTTTGTATATTTGCTTCATGATTAGTGTAGTTAAGGTGTTCAACACGATCCGCGATCTCTGCAACGAAGATCAGAGGGGTTTCGTTACGCCTGAAGTATTCAACTCCTTTGCTGAAGTCGCTCAAGAGTCGGTATTCAACACCATGAAGGATGAGTACTTGGGCACAGTTAGGCTTAGAAGATCTAACGCGGATCTCGGCGGTGTAGACTCTAGAGGTTCTGACTACAAGGAGATGTTCTCTGAATACCTAGCTGAAGCAAAGATTGTTTCAGACACTGCTACATCTGACTACGACAGATCTTTCTTCTCCAAACCATCTGACTTGGATAAGATTGTATCCATAGACAGAGACGATAGTACCTCCTCAGACAACGATTATGGGTATGGTTCGCCGTGCGAAATAGTGTATGATCCTGAAAAGCTCAGCTCTATATCTAGGAGCAACCTTAGCGCCCCTACATCTCAATACCCAGTTGCCTTGATTGGAAAGAAGATTGAGGTTTTGCCTGATGACGTAAGCAAGATCAACGTCAGATACTACAGAAGGCCAACATCAAGAACTGTTGGGGGTGAAGTAGATACGTTCTCTAAGCCAAGATATGTGATCAAGGCTACCAACTCAGGCACAGGCCTAACTCTTTTCGACACGGTAAACTCAAGACACTTTGACTTGCCTTTAGAATACTATGATGAGTTAATCCTTGAGCTGGCGGGTATGATGGGTGTAAGATTGAGAGATGGTGTGATCACAGCCTACTCCGTACAACAACAAGCACAGGCATAATACATGGCAAGGAACTACGTTACACTGAGGCAGGTCCTCGACGATTACAAGATTACGATGGACGGTGATGACTTTGTCAGCACTGCGTCTGACGCTGCCTTGCGTAACATTGCTCTTAGGGGCATTAGGGAGATTGGTTTTGACACAGGGAAGAAGGTGAAGTCATTGAAGAGAGATGTTGAAACAAACGACACTGTCACTCTTCCTGAAGATTTTGTTGACATCATTAAGCTGGGTGGCGTAGGCAGTGATGGGCTTGTGTACGTCTTCGGGCAAAACAAGAACATCAACCAATCACACAAGGTAGACTCCCCTACCTCCAATACCAATGCAGATGACGATCCTTTGTTCAGGGACACAGAGCCCAAGAACGAACCTAGCAACATCAGTTCAAGTAAGACGTCTACACCAGGTATTGCTGGCGATTCAAATACATATGATGGGTTTGACTCGTTCACCTTCAGGAATTATCTGTATGGAGGTAACATGAAGACTCTGTATGGGGTCGGTGGTGGCCAAATGCGTGGTGAGTATAGAATAAACCTCGATCAAAACAGACTCGAACTGAAAGTGAATGACAATGTAACTGAGGTAGTTATTGAGTACATCGCCGACGAGGGCAGGTCAACCAATCCAATGGTGCATGTGTACTGTGAAGAGGCTTTAAGGTGCTACATCTATTACAGACTCTGTGAGCGAAAGACGACAGTGAATGCTGGAGAGAAAGCGCGAGCTAGAAGCGAGTACTATAATGAGCTTAGGAAGGCTAAAGCTAGACTTAACAACTTCACCAAAGAAGAAGCCCTGAAGACAATTAGAAAGAACTTTAAGCAAGCTCCTAAGTACTAATGATTGATAAGGTCACACCAAGATCCAGAAACTCAGCAGTAGACAAGAGATATGTAAGCCCAGACCAGTACACAGATGCTGTAAACATAAGGGTTGAAAACTCTTTCTCTGAGACTGGGGACAACGCAAGCGGCAACGTTGGTGTTGTAAAGCCAGTTATCGGCAACCGAAAGGTCATCTCGAATGGCGTCGCTCTTGAAAACTTTGTGGTTGTAGGTTCCGTTCTAGATGTGCCTACGAACACACTGTACTTTGCGGCTGCATCTACGAGTAATGCGACTCTCAATGGTGTGTTTATGGTGAATCCTCAAACGGAGGAAATCGATACGATACTTCAGACTAGTTACTTTGCTTGGGATGGAGTCAGTAACGTTGACATGGCCATAGCTAGGAATAGAGATGACAATGTCATACTCTACATGACAGACAACGTAAACGACCCATACAAGGTTGATGTCCAGTTCGCTCTTAACAACTCATCGATTTCAGGTGAGAGGCTGTATGACTCCATAACGGTATGTCCTGAAACACCTGTTCAGCCACCAGTAGCTGGATTCTCATATACGCCTGGAAAGGTCTCAAACTTTAAGAGTGTTCCTGGGGTTCAATTTGCGTATCAAAACATATACGAGACCTCTGAGATCTCAGCTCTGTCTTCGTACTCAGGACTGGTTGTTCCACCAGCTTATCTAGGTCAGGGGGCTGGTACGCTAGACGCCCTTGACTCGTACAATACTATTACAGTAACGATACCTGCCCAAAACACTTCTGTCGAGACAGTAAGGTTGCTCGTCAGATTTGGTGAAACTGGATCGTGGTTTATGATCGACGAGTACCCACACACAGGTTCCGACATTCAGGCTGAGTTTTCAAACGATGAAGTACTGTCTCAGATACCTGAAAAAGAGTCTAACAGGCTTTTTGACTCTGTCCCCCTTAGGGCCGCTACTAATGAGATACAGGAGGATAGGTTGTTTTATGGGAACTACAGTGAGGGTCGGCACAACACACTAACTGAAAACTCAAACTTTCAAACTGGGGCATCTCTAAGTGTAATATATGCTGACAGACCAGACGATTTCAACCCTGTATCCTTAGAAATTGAGCCTCAAGTAGTTACGGTGAACAGAGAGAACTCAGAGGGTTCTCATGCAGACAACAGGATTGCAGGTTTCTCTATTCAGTTGGGCAACGATCCGACTGAAATTGTCCCTGCCGCATCCACTGTGGTTTTTGATTTTACTTGCGCTCCAGACAAGAACTTTCACATATACGAATCTGCTCACTCGTTCCATGCGAACAACGAGCTTTACAACTTTGACGCGGGGGAATCTAATCACATTTTTCAAAACAACTTTAACTACAACGCGCTATCTCATCAAGCTCCTGGTGGTAACCTAGCTTACAACAGATGGCCTGCCTCCACCTGGGGTTTTGCTCAAGAAGCTCCGCTCGTAGGCATTGGAGATGCTGAGCCAGATGTGTACAGGTATGGTGTCTCTGATGACGTGATGACTAGCCAGAGCGCGAGATGGGAGGTAAAGGCTGGACCCCTCAAGGGTGAAATGATAGACTGTGTGTTTGGATCCACTCCATCAACACCACTCATTCTCAGAGGAGGAGACATATCCTTTTCGGTAAAGTTTCAGCTAACTACTGATCTGTCTATCAGTCAGGTCGTCGAAATAATAGTCAACATTCTTGACGAGAAACCCAACCCAGGGTCGATTGTCATCGGAGAGTCTTCGATAGAAGTCGCTACTATAATAGACTCTAACACTAGAGGAGGCTACTCCATCAACATGGGGGTACCAACGCAGGGTCACAAACGATTCGAGAGAACTGACGATATTGTAGATGTTATCACAGCCGTCGGTGACAGAGCGTATGCAAAGTCCGAGTTGTCTTTTAATGGTCAGACAACTACACTGCCCTCGGCAGGCGAGCCCCTATCTGCTGTGCCATTGGGGTACTTTGTCGTCAACAAAGCTGATGTCCAGTTTAAGCTTAGAGATGTTACCCCTATAACCCCATACTCACTGACAGATCAAGGGACTAAGTTTTATGTTGCCCTAGACATCACAGACATAAACGATGTAGAGGTAGCTACAATGATTCCAATTTTTGAGTCTAGTTACCCTAGGCCATTTACTGGCGACGACCCACGACAGTACTGGTATCAAGGCCAACAAAGTGGTAACGCTACGTATCAAGAGTATGAGGGGGGTACCTTTTATGGTCAAGGCACATCCATCACCGCTGGCTTCACCTTGCATCACGGATCTGTAGTCAATGGCTGGGTTGGTGTAGGTAGGCAGGCTAGCCTAAGCTTCAGCAACATTTCTACTGAGGGCTTGTTTTCAGTAATTAACGGCCCATCCTCAAGTCTTGCGTACAATTATTGGTTTGATTATCAAAATCAAAGTCCATCTGTAAAAGAACAAATTGACGAATTTGTAGAAGACAGCCCTATTACGAGAAACAAATCCTGTTGGTTTGGGCGGCTTCAGTTTGCTGGAGCTGGGACTGGGAACGGTAGTAGTAGCTCAATTGGTTTGCAAGATGTGAATGGTAACACAGTGGTCAACCCAGGTATCTTCTACAGAACTTACGAGAACGCTCTTAATTTAGCCCTCAATAGTGGTGACTTAACCACTGCCCCTACTGCTCAGACATTTGCCAACTACGCTTGCTCTATGGTCGATGGGGAGGGAGGTATAGGTGGCTGGAAGGGAAACATAGTTGACACTGCAAAACGGATAGCACCCTACATGTCTACTCAGGCGGTTCAAGACAACGACTGGGATGTGGGTTACGCTTTCAGTGATGATCAATTAAATAGTGCTTTTTCACGATTTAAGGGTAAGCTCGACGGTAGCTGTCCAGCATCCCTTATACATCAGGGCAGGGTTGTTACCTCTCAACGCCACATTGTGGATGACAGAACTAGTCAAGGATGGAGTAACCTCCAATCATATGATGGTACTTATGGGTTCTACCCTGCTGGCGCCCCTGATTTTGGACCAGCAATTATCGGTCTTTACTTCCCATTCCAATATCTATACACGGGCGGTCTCGACATTGATGGACCCAATGATGTTGGACCTAAACGTTTTCTTGGTAGGGATCTATCAAGCTACCCATATGGTAGCCTAGACTTTGAGATCATAAACGATTACAGCCTAATCAATGATCAAGATCTTCAACAGGGTAACGTAAGTCTTGAAGCTGGCAACGCTCCTGGATACCTTAGAATAAATTTGAGTACAGGAGATTTTGACGAACAACCCTCCTCGGTGGAGATCTTGAATGACAACACATTCATACTGTCTGCTAGTGAAAACACGGCTGCCTTCAAAAGTTTCAAGAGGTACTCACAGCACAACATAGGTATTGTGTACTATGACTATTTCGGCAGGCCAGGTGGTGTCATACCTTTTGACCCAGTCTATGTATCAGGTTACTCAGATGCAGAGCTACCAGCCGACTCAATAGGTCAGGGCTCGACCTCTATAGGCGTTCAATTCACAACTTCAGGAGTTCCTGACTGGGCCCACTCCTATAGATTCGTGTATGGGGGGAACACTAGTGTGGATAGGTTCATACAGTACACAGCTGGTGGAGCCTTTATAGCCTCTAATGAAGACCCTAATGCACCTAATGAGGCAAACACAGGTAACATCTATGTTTCTCTAAACTACTTGCAAGAGAATCTCGACGTATCGTACGCAAGATCTTTTGGGGCTGTGTCTGATATAGGAGATAAGAACCTTTACAAGTTCTCTGGAGGAGACAAACTTAGGATCTTGTCTTACTTTAATGGGGATGCGCTTGAGTCTAGGGAGTTCCCAGTTAACTACACGTTTGACGTTGTAGATGTTGTCACCTTAACTGGAGACCCCACAGGCAACCCCTTGCATAACGTAGAGGATGGGGAGCAGGTCCCTAAGTCAAAACAAGGCCAGTTTGTTGTTGTGAAAAACAACCCAGCGGCTGGTCCATTTACTTGGGCTGCAGTAAGAAATGCAGGTAACGATGCGACCACTGTTGCTCACAAATGGAACAACAGAACTGTCATAGAAATTTACAAGCCTAAGGCTGAAAGAGAGGACACAGAGTTGATCTGGAGGGAGATAGGTCCCTCTTACAAAATAGTTGAAGCTCCAGCTCCTTATGCAACCAATGCAGCTCTTGTAAGAACTCACGAGTACAATGGTCACGTTCTGACTGACGGAGATGTTTGGTTCAGGCGTATAGCCATGAACATGCCCAAGTATCAGGACGGAGAATTTAAGAACATAATTAGGGACAACAACTCTTCGTATCCTAGATTCTTCGACTACTACGTAGAGTCGCAAAGATTTACAGACATGATAGCTGGATCTGAAGTTCAGGGGAAAGGTAAGGCCGCCCTGTATGTTCCAGATTCTAAGACGCTAACCAAGTCTTCAACCGTGTCGTTCTCGGACGTAAATTCAAGAAGCTCCAAGTACAACAGACTCTCAACATTTGACGCCACGACAGCGAATTTTAAGGAGATACCAAATGATCATGGTTCTATTCAGATAATGATTAAGGACGGTGACTCCTTGGCTGTCTTTCAACAGTCTAAGCTAAGCATGCTACCGATCAATCGTAGTATCCTTTCTGATGCTTCTAACTCCGCAAGCCTGATAGCTTCGTCAAAAGTTGTTGGCAATCAAGTATTTATACCTGGAAGTTTTGGAGTTGGGAACAACCCTGAGTCTGTTCTTTACGTGGATGGGGTTATGTACTTTGCGAACCCACTAAGAAGGGAGGTTTACAGATACAAACCAGGTGGTGGTGTTGAGACAATATCTGACTCTGGTATGCAAGATTACTTCTACGATTTGTTCTCGAATACTGGGGATTCATGGAAGGTCCTCTCTGCTTTTGACTATAAGAACGACGAATACATCATAGACTACAGTGATGGTTTTGAACCAATAAACTATTCAGTGCCCCCAACTTTCCCGTCTGTAGAAGTTCTCGATGCTTGGCCTGGCTCACAACCTATAGATCCAGGGGCTAGAGGTGTTGCACCAGGCAAGGGTTTGGCCCCACCACCCATCGCTCCTTCCGTTGGCGTTGATCTTTCTGGAAGTAGCCAGATAAAGATGAATGAAACAGTCTCAATAGCTGAACTACCTAGGAAAATCAGAGCTAGACTTGAAAACTTCATAAAGAAGAAATTGCCCTCATTTTCTAGGCGAGGTAACTTTGAACCAAAAGTTTCAAGCAAGGCTCGCAAAGAGTACGACAGGATAACAAACTTAAAACGATGAGGCTATGGTGATATCTTTTGGACATAGCGACGGACAGTGGAAGTCGAAGTACAGTTATAGCCCTAGGGTTATGATGAACAGCACTACATCTTTGTTGTCAAAAGGTGAAGGTGTTCCTATTTACAAGCACAACGAAGGAGACATAAATTCTTTCTACGACACCGTTACACCCTCGTCCATTGGTGTTGCTTTCAATCAGAACCCTAGCTCGAACAAGATATTCAAGTCGTTGTCAGTTGAGGGCTCCAATAGTCTTGAGAAGAGAACTCATCTTTTCTCTGCTAAAAGCTCATCAGATATGCCGAATGAGTCCAAGATTGCTAGGACATATTTCGCTAAGAATATGGGGGGCATACTCTATAACGGGATAGAGAAGTCAGACATCCTGAGAAACGGAGCCACAATGCATTATGTCGGTGACGTCTTAGAGATAGATAAGTACCCTACTGATGATGATCCAGCTAGTATAGGTAACCCAGATGTAGAGGGTTCTAAATACTACACTAGTGTTACTGTTGATGATTCTTTAAGTGACTACATACCATCTGCCAATGTCATTTACGCCTTCTACATCCCATCGGAGGATGCGTTTTACTTTGGTGCAGACATAATTGAAAGTGAGGACGACGATGAAGATGACACTACAGACGAAGATGATGATCTGGATCCGCTAAACGATTGCGATGTCCTCCAGTATTACGCTTCTACTGGTTTCTTTACTCTCACCTATCAAGGCGGAAACTTAGTTTTCAATACACCTGTCTTTCCATCAGAAGACCCTTCTCTTATTACAGTAGAGGCTCTTGGGGAGGTGGACGGAATCGCCACCACTATCACAGCCACGCCCTCTCCTGACGGTGCCCCTGTTTGGGTAATGCCGATCAGTTCTCCAGGAACCTGGACAGTACAGGCGACAGCCTCCAACGATGGTGTAGCATGCGATACTCAATTCATTGCCTCCTACTTCTTGTCAGAAGAGCAGGTTGAGCCAGGAGTTTTGTGTGAGGATGTAAACAACGACGAGAACTACTCTGTTACAGTCATTCAGCCAAGCGCTTTTGCACCAGGTGAACCAGTGCCACAAGACGGCGCAGTGTCGGTGCAATTTCTTACTGAGATAGGGGTGCCCCCATACACGCTCAGTTTAGGTGACTATGGAGAAGGTGCGTATCCAGATTCATATAGCGATAGCGGCACCATTGTATCCGCTTCCTGGAGCAACTTGGCAGCTGGATCTTATTTTCTGAACATTTCTGACTCCAATCCCTCTGATAACTACGCTCAAAACAACGACGGCGCAGGCGGGTGTTTCAGCACCATTGATGTCATTAACCTCGCTAACCCAGCAAACCCATTTGCATGCAACGTGTTTGATGAACTTGCTTCTGCGGGCACTACATTCAGTTACACACCTTCAGATGGAGAGGGATTGATTCTCATACCCCTCATTGCCTTTGAAGGCCTAGACGATACAGTTGATAACGGGACATATGATGCTTCTCAGATCAATGTGTATGGCATAGAAAATGCAACAGGGGAGCAGGTGGACATGTCCTATACAGGGGTGATAGGTAATGCTCATAGCTGGGAGGCTGCCATACCTAGTGGCACATGGACGTTTATAGCTTCCGTCCCTTCGTGCGAGGATGTGGTTTACTTGGCTTCAAATCAGTTGATAGCTTCTTCAGGTGGAAACTGCACATTCCTAAACACCGCTAGTCTCCTTGCAGAGGCTTTTATCGTGCAACCCTCTTACAGTTTAGAATCACCCTCTACAATACAGCTAACCATTCCTGGCCCAGATATAAATGGTGGTTTTGGTGTAGACGATTTCACGTTCGTGTGGACTGACTATCAGGCACTTGGGGGTGCCGACGAAGCCATTACCGTCAACGATAACGGTCAAGAGTATCCTGCAGACCCCAACATTACCTGGTCTATTCAAGGGCCTAACTCAAATGTTAACTACGAGCACATTGCAATTACAATAGAAGGCGTCATGCCTGGTGAGAACCAGGGAGCCTATTACACCTGGCAGCTTTACTCTCAACCCTGCGCTGCAGAAGTTCAAGGCTCTTTTGAGTATGGGGTGTTCCTAAGCAACGGCGACATCCGAGTCCCAGCGACACCGATTGAAGTTGAAGAGTATGATTGGGATGGTGCGCCTTTTGACGGGATTGAAAGCAACGACGCCTACGACGGACAGGTGACGACGGGTTCGCTTCTTTCTTTCTTGACTGCATTCGGAACTGCCAATCTTATTGATGGCGCTGAATTTGTAATTGATCCAGTCTATGGTGTCGCAAATTTTGACGGGGACAGTGACGGTGCCGTCGCCACCTCAGACCTCTTGATGTTGTTGACCGCGTTTGGCAACCAAGACGATGAGTACTTTCAACAGTATGTGCCTGGGACAGACCCTACTGACCCAACTCTCTATGGGGCTTCCCCTGCTCAGTTCTTTCAAGCTTTGGGTGGACAGGCTGTACCAATCCCAGGTGGCTTGTATGATCCATCTGGCGGGGCAGGAGAAAGAGGCGCTAAGTCTTTGGAGAATGAGTCAAGCACCCAAGGCCTTGTGTCATTTGAAGACCTCGATTACGCATCCAACTTGCCTGAAACTACTATAGGTCTTTCTAAGGATCAAGAAGAAATAGTCCAGTTCAGACTGAAAGGTAGGCCTATCTACAACATGTTTAACACCAAACCATCTGTTCAAGAATACTTACTTTCTCTTGAAGACAAACAGGTTCAGTTGTTTGCATTTAAGGATTGGCAGACCTACGGAGACGATCACAGAGGTCAGACTTCAGAGCTTACGCTTAACTTAGGTTCTAAAGACTTCGAACTTTTTGCAGTGAACCTAAACTACGAAATGGCTAACGCTGACCACAGCAAGTAACTATTCATTAAATTTGCAACCATGAGATTTCTAAAGAAAGACAAAAGCCACAAGATGTACCAAGAGAGTGGTATGTTCAGTGACTTTGATAGTGGTGCAGGCGCTCTGGCGCTTGGGGCAGGTGTCGTTGATTTTTTTCAAAAAAGAAAACAAAAGAAATTTTACGAAGGATTGGCGGCGGAGGAGGCTGACAGGTTTGCTGATGCTGAGGGGTTGTACATGAAAAGCCTCAAGGATCTTCAGAGCTCTAAGTACGATAGGGAGGAGATGACCGTATCACCAGAACTAGCCGCCGCTAAGGATCAGGCCGTGTCTTCGGCTCAACAACTCATTGATGACTCAAGAGAGCAGGGCGAGGAAATGACTGCCAACGTGCTGAACATACTTGACTCTGGTGATCCAGCTCAAGCTGCACTTGCAATCGCTCAGCTTGACGATGTTAGTGGGGCTGTTAACGAAGAAAAGCAAAAAGCTTTGGCGATGGCCAATCAAGCTACTGCTGCGTTTGGAGCAGAAAAGGCTAAAGTAGATCAATACAATGTGGGTGTTAGGGATGATAATAGATCCAGACTAGCCGCTCTTGCAAATCTTGAACTTCAAAGGGGCGCCTCAGGCATGGACCCTAACAGAGAGCTTCAGATGCGTATGACAGCCCAGGGTATCACTCCAGGCGCAGATGCACTAGGGACAGCCTTGGGAACCTACGATCAGTTTGCTGAAGCAAAAGATGGTATGAAGGTGAACTCCATTGAAGATTTTGTGGGCAGAGAAGGGGGTGTGTCTTCGTCAACCACAAGTGGTGAGGAGTTTTCTCACAAACGAAATCCAATTCATATGATTGACAAGGATGGCGAGAAGGTTGGTGAGATGACTGGCGGAGAGTACATCTTAAACCCAGAGCATTCTGGTGACATCAAAGAGTTGGTTGATAAGGGGGACGCTCAGGGTTTGCTAAAGTACCTGGACAATCTCTTGTCTCAACCTAGATTTCAATAAGACATGTCGGTAGATAACAGATATTCAGTTCAGTTTCCTACATCAGGAGGCAACATGCCCAAGCCTATTGACTTAGGCCAACAAAGTTTTGCTGACAAAATTATAGGTCTTGGTCAGAGAAAGCAGCAGAGACTAGCTGAGCAAAGAAGAAGGCTGGAGAGAGCACAGAATATCGACAGACAAGATCTGAAAACGCTGTATGGGTTTGATGTAGGCGCTCTTTCTGATTCGTTTAGAGTATTGTTTCAGCAAGATGTGGATGCGGCAAGAAAACTTATACTGGAAAGCGATGATTTCGCCGCGCAACAGCAAGTGCTTGCAGACTTGCAGGCGACGTGGCAATGGATGAGTGAGCACAATAATGAGACGGTTCAGGCTGCTCGCAATGCAATGAAGACCGTGGCTTTCTCCACCCCAAATCAGCAAAGATCAGCTTCTGCTGGTCTCGATGTGGGCCTTGAGTTTGACGAAAGTCCTGAGCATTTTGCAGAAGTAGAAATGCAGTTCAACAACTTCTTTGATCCTTCTAAGGCTAGAAAGATTGATGGTGTGTGGATGATTGAAAAGGATGGTCAGTACGTTGATATCAGGGAGCTTGAGGGGTATGGGAACGCTGAGGTGTTCTCGCCTAGAACAAGACAGGTTGACCTTGGCACAATCGATCAGTGGGCTACGTCTGCTGACGTTCAAAGAGTACTGACGTTAGATGGCGAGTTCAATGAGCAGAGAGCTGAATCTATTTGGGAGCAGGCTAAGCTCACAAACAAGGAGGGTAAGGAGCACAGAGCTCAGATCTTAGCCACATTAAAGGTTAACGGTAATGATCCGTTTACAAGTGATGAGCAACGCAGGGCCTTCATAGAGGGCGTGCCTATGGACAAAGATGATACAGACTTCCTGGAAGCTCAGGCTCAAGCATTTGCCTTGGGTAAGGAAGCCTTTATGCGTGGCGCTAAGACAGAGCCTACACCAGATCAAAAGGATCTTAATAGAGAAAGATACCTTGAATCTACTGAACAGACGTCATTTACTGATGATAATGGGTTCAATCACAACGGCAGCGTAAGATCTTTGGTTGGGTTCTCTGACATGGTCATTACAGATGAGGGTGGCAGCGCCATAAAGGTCACACCAACTCACATCTACATCGACGAAAACAACCAGGCTTATCTTGAATACGCTTCTATTTCAGATACGGGAGACCAGAAGACTCACATTGTGCCTCTGAGTGGCGCTCAGCTTTCGGATATCGACCTTCAAATGAGAGCAAAACACAACGTGTCTGTTTCTGATTTGTACGATCAGGAGGCAAGTGAGGGTGTTACTGGTCCAGGATCTCTTGATGATATAGGTTTAGACAACGTCCCAGACCCTATTACAGAAACACCTGAACAACAAAGCACCGTAGAGTTTCAAGACTTACCAAGCGTCCAGGAAGAGGCTATGAATGTGGCTATGGAGTCGGTGCCTGAGCAGCCTGACAGACCAACAACCACTACCACATCTGGAGTTTCGTTACCAGTGGATTCACCTTTGGTCACAAAGGACTCGACTTCTCCTGACGGAACTAGCGGAACTAGCAGTGTCTTTGAAGCAGTGGCTAGAAACGAGGCTGTTATGGGCGAGCTAGGTATGAACGAACAGCAGCTCGCTGAGTTCTTCTCTATACCTTCTGTGAACGAGGCACTGAAGAACCTGGATCTCCCCACCATTGGTGTGGGTGTAGATAGACCTGTGTTGGGATCTGTGCTTGAAGGGGCATTTGGTTGGGCTGGATACAAAACTGCTGTAACTAAGTCTGCTGAAAAGATTATTGAGTGGATGGAGTCTCCAGAGGGACTTGAGTTCCAGCGCAGATACTACACGATGGGTGCTGCAGAAATGAACAGGACGCCAACCACTTACGAACCACAACAGACTGACAACCTACTTGATCAGAGTGTGGGCCAGCCAGTCATAACTCAGCCTGCTCAAGAGGGTGTAACCACGCCTAGAGATGTACGCCAGGTGACAGCTCCACCACCTCAGCCCACAGCTACTTCACCGCAACCTAGGGCTCAGGAAACTATTTCAGCAAGTGACGCAGAACTCGCGCTTGAAGATTGGGAGAAGGACCTTAGAAGAGAGGGCTCTGGCGTAGCTGTGTTGTCTAAGAGCTTTGGCAACTTAAGACCAAACCCAGCCAACCCATTCGCGTCTGGTACTGTAAACACATCTAATGGAGATTATCAAACATTTGATAACTACTTAGACGGACTCAGGGGCCTGATTTGGGACATCAAGGCTAAGCAAGAGGGTAGAAGTAGGGTTGTGCCAGCTGGATCGAGCATATATCAATTGATCTCTAAGTATGCGCCTTCTGAAGACTCTAACAATCCTGAGGCTTACACTGATGCATTGTTGAAATTTGTTAACGACCAGCTTAACACTAACTTCGATAGAGACACTAAGGCGTCAGAGATCCCAGCAGCAAGCATTGCGGAAGCCATTGCAAGCATAGAGGACCCTAAGTTGTATAGGTTCCTCAAGCAAAACGGTCAGTTTGATTTGTTGATGTCTCAACAATAACCTGATAATGGGGTATATTTGCAGGTGAGTGGCACCCACTAGCACTTATACATGGATCCAATTAGACAACTATACGATCAGCTCTTAAATCAAGGGTTGTACACGAAATCATTTGAAGAGTTTCAAGGTCAGTTTGCAACTGCTGGTGCTCAACAAAAACTGTACGAAAATCTTCACAGTCAAAACTTGTACACCAAGTCTGTCGAAGACTTTCAATCTCAGTTCTTTACACCCAACCAACCCAAACCAGATCCTGACCGCGATGCGTTTATGAGTGCTGCTAAGGGCACTATGTCTGACGACATGGCCATGCAAGCTTGGGAGGTGACTCAACCCAATAAGAAGGAAGAGCAATTTATTCAAGGCAGTATTGGGGAAGCTATCAATAGTCTCGGATGGTTCGGAGACTTTATTGACGACATGTATGGATACATACAGTCTGGCCAACAAATAGGGGCGTCTCAAGATGAAGTTTTAGAGGCTGCGTTTGCAGCTCCAGAGGAGCTGACTGATGACATGATCAGTGACTTCTACAGTCAAACATATGATCAAGGGGCAAAGACCGAGGAGATGGCTGCCTTTCAGAGACAGATTCAAGAGGGTGGGGATACCTGGGGAAACACTCTGTATGCCTACTTTCAGAACCCTTCTGTAATCGTTGGTCAGGCGCTGGAGTCTATATCTATGTTGGCAAACGAAGACTCTCTCGGCACCGTAGCTAAATCTGTTGGGGCTGGGGCTGCTACTGGGGCAACTGTTGGGGGTACTGCTGGTTCTTTTACAGTTCCCTTGATTGGGACTGGTGTTGGTGCAGGTGGCGGTGCAGCCGTAGGTGGTGCTGCTGGCTTGAGAGTTGGTATAGGACTGGCTAGTGGGGCTGTAGAATCGTCTGCAATTGTAGTCGATGCGTTTAGACACAGGGCTCAAAGAGAGGGCAGGGAGTACAACGAAGATACTCTCGCTGAATACCTTACCGATAAGGACTTTATGAGAAAGGTTCGGAGGGATGCTATGGCTGGTGGCGCTACAGTAGCTGTCATAGACGCCGTGACTGGTGGTCTGGGTAGCGCTGTTGCTAAAAAACAGATAGCGAAAGGTGCAAGTAAGACGGCTGTTGCTGTCACGGGTACGGTTATAGAAGGAACTGGGGGTGCTCTTGGTGAAGGATTGAAGCAGAAAGTGATTGGAAAGGAGTTGTCTCCATCTGAAATCGTAGGGGAGTTTTTGGGTAGTAGCCCAGGTGGTGTCGTAAACGTCTTGATTAACGCTGCTACGCCAGGTCAGTACTCTATCACCACAAAGGATGGGAAGAAGGTCAATCACACGAGGAAAGACATGGCTGAGTTTATTGAGAACTCCACTCCAGAACAATTGGAGGAGGTTGACATCTTGATAGACAAGGACAAGGATCTGAAGCGTGTCCTTGATAACAAGAAGAAGGGGATGGTGTCTGAGGCTGTGATGGATGCTGACAAAATTGCCGATGACTCAGCTATCTCTCAGGAGATGCAAGCTAAACAGCAGGTTCTTGAGCAGCATCGCAACGGGGAGATTACTGAGGATGAGAGGGATCAGTTGCTTTCTAGCATTACTGATGAGTTTACAAAGAAGCAAGATGAAGAACTACGTAAGCCACCTAGAGGCCGCCGCCTTTTTAGCGATCCAGCCAAACCTGCTGTCAACGCTGCTCGCAAGTTCAGGGAGATGGCACCAGAAGCCCCAGAAGAAGGGACGCCTATAAGAAAGATTGACAAGTCTCAAGCGATGCGTATTGCTGATGCTTTCGAAGCGTTGGAGCATAGGCCAGACGACCCTGAGGTCAGAGAGGCATATCAAGCTATGGCTGACGAGACCGAAGGTCAGTATCAACTTCTCCAGCAAGAAGATGTGGAGGTGGAGATTTATGAGGGTGAAGGCGAGCCATACGCCAACTCCCAAGCTATGCTTGAGGACCTGAACAACAATAATCACCTGTACATCTTGTCTACAGAGAAAGACTTTGGGCAGGCTGGGATCACAGAGGCGCAGAGAGCAGAGAACCCCTTGCTCAACGAGTCCAAGTTTACAGACAAGAACGGCAAGCCTATGCTTGTTAACGACGTCTTCCGTGCGGTGCACGACTTCTTTGGACATGGAGAGCGAGGCAACAGCTTTGGGCCCATAGGTGAGGAGAACGCTTGGGATGTGCATGCACGTATGTACTCACCTAAAGCTAGAAGAGCCATGACCACGGAGACTAGAGGTCAGAACTCTTGGGTAAACTTTGGGCCACAGATGAGAGACTCTGAGGGTGGCTTGCTTAACCCAAAAGATGTAAGATACCTCCAGGCAAAGGATAGAGCTTTTGCTGAGCAGAAGATGGGTCTAATGCCTGAAGAGTTTTCTAACCTACCTGAAAGATCAGAGCCTAGAAGCGAGACGAGTAAGGTGGCTGATCAGGCTGGGGTCTCACCTACAAACTTAAGAGAGCTCGTCAAAGCTTACAAAGAAGTGTTTGGGTTGGAGCAAAACGAAGCTATGGCAGCTGCTGTGGTATCCGATCGAATGGTCGCTACGATGGCTGAGCGTAACGGCATCACTAAAGAGGAGCAGTACTCACAGTTTGAATTTGTTCAGTCGCCTGACGGTTTGCCAAAGGACGTTAACGAAACAAACGTGTTGTTTCAAGGCAACTTTAGTGACCCTAAGTCTAGGGTTACATTCTCTTACGACAAGAACGGGGACCTGTTTGCAAACCTAGAAAAGGAGGGTAAGATTACAAGAGACAAAAGTCTTAGCGATTTCCCTGAGGGTGCTGAGTTTGTACTGCATTCTCCAGACGATGCTTTTTCTGGAGAGATCCTTAAGGATGGAGAGGTTATGGTTGAAGGGCAGGGGGGTATGTACTACCCCATCAAGTACAATGACAAGGGATTCGTTTGGGCTGGAACAGGTAAGGGGGCAGCGGCTAAGCTTGCCGAGCTCCTAAACCAGTCTGCATCAAGATCAAAAGATGGTGTGGCGCGTCTTGCGCTTTCTACTGGCGCTCCAACAAAGAACTTATCTACACTGAAGTCTTCTAACGCCGTAGTAGAAACCTTGTTTGGATTTGCTAATGATTCAAAATTTGGTGTGACCAAAGGACAGGTAGAGAGGGCTATCAAGAAGGCTGCTAAGAACGCAAAGAATAAGAGGGGTAATAAAGCGTTGCCGTTTGACATCCCCCCTATGCTTACAGACAGGGAGTTGATAGGTTTTCTGCGCGACGCACTCAGACCACCGCTGTCATTTGAAGACAGGAGAGCATTCGTTCTGCAGGTGTTGACTGAGTTCACTAACGATGTCAAGTCGCAAAAGACTCAGGACCAACTGATTGAGTTTTTTGGTGAGGGTATTCAGAACAAGTCCCCAAAGTACAAGGCTAAGAAAGGTCGTAAGCTTTCAGCTACAGCTCTCACAGAAGGGTTTGCTTACATGTTGGGTGAGCCAATGCTTAGAGATGTCACGAGGGAGGGCAAGTCTGGGAGGGTGTACGCTGTCATCGAGGTCACCAGGCCTGAAGGTTTAGCTAAGAACCAAGACCTTGTAACTGTTCAGGAGGATAGTACCCATGAGTCCTACCCATTTGCACTCAAGGCGGCTGAAGGTGCGGAGATAAGGCTTAATGTTTTGGATGAGGTTTCTGAATGGGACCAGTCTTTCCAAGATCCAACTAACGGAGGGGAGATAACCGAATCGAACAAGATGAAGCTGTTCCCCACTTCTGGTTTAGCCTTCAATACCTTTAGACTTAAAGAGAAAAAGGTTGCGAGATCTGAAGAGCAGGACAGCGACATAACGTGGGAACAGACTCCTATACAGAACATGAGGGAGTCTCAGATTTCTGTCAGAAAAGATGTGATTAGCGAAGCTGCTGCAGATCTTAAGAACGGAAAGATTACTAGCGAAGAGTACATCGCAAAGGTCAGAGAGTTTGATCAGACTGGTCCTATTGGCAGGTTCTTTGCCGCTGTGTCTGAAGACCATATGAATGAGGGTCTTAACAAGCGTCAGATGGAAAAAGCTATGGCTCCCATCCAGGACAGAGAAGGTAACCCTATACAAAGAGTGGGATTAAGACTGGACATTCCAGCTTACTTAAACTCAAATGCATGGATTGTAAGTGTCCACGACGGACCAGACGGTCCACCTGTAAGCTACAGGCCAGCAGCTAGAATCAAGAACGTCGAGTTCTCTACCGACCCACGACTTGCCCTGCAGGTTGCTTCAAACGCAATGAACAAGGCTACGTTTGCACGTATGGTCGGTGACCATGTGGAGATTCCAGGTAGCACTGTGGAGGAGATGGGTAGGAACGGAGAGAAAATGATCGAGGCTGTTATGGATGACCCATCATACGTGCAGGTTGGGATGAACCCATTCCGCCACTCGTACTTCTACGACAGAGCCACTATGCAACCTGTTGTGGCAGCAGAAGAAGTAATTCAAGTCGGTGGGTTGGTGTACGCGAAGAACGTAGAGTACGCCTCACCTCAAGATCCGAGGTTTATGGTTTTGGCGGAGCCATCTGGTAAGACACTCAAAGGCAAAACGGAGGAGTCCCTCAAGGCTTCTGACCAACCGCTGCTCGACAAGAATGGAGACCCAGTGTACTTCCAAGACAAGAAGGCCGCCATCGTCATGCAGGATGGTAAGTTCATCATCCACGCCATGACATCCCCCAACGTATCTTCCCCTGTGCACGAGATGGCTCACGCATACGAGACTGTTCTCACAGAGCAAGAGCGAAAAGATGTTCTAGATTGGGCTGGATCTGAGAAGTGGGATAGAAGCGTAAGTGAGAAGTTTGCTCGTGGCTTTGAGAACTACCTGGCCACAGAGGACGCACCAACCCCAGCACTCAAGAAGGCGTTTGATCAGTTCAAAGCCTTTATGATTGACATCTACAACGGCATAACTGGAAGCGACATTGACTTGGACTTAAACGATCCGATGAAGCGCATCTACGAAACCATGCTTGGATCAGAGGCAGTGGTCGACACCAATACAACTAGATCCAACAGGTCAAACAGAGCTGCAGATGGAGGCAACAAGAAGAACAGAGTCAGAATGTTCGCCAAGAGAGTGGCTGCAGACATGCCTTCTGTAAGGAAGGATATATTGGAGAACCCAGAGAATTACTTTGAACCGCAAGTCCTTTCACAAATACGGGAGGGTCTTCAGGATCTAGATATGGATGAGTTGTTTGGTATGGTGAGGGAGACATCCTTGGCAAACCTATCAAAAGCTCAGAATGAAGTTGGTGTACTGGCTGGCATAGAGCTCATCAATAGGGCTGCTGCAAAGGGTGATATGGCTATGGTTGCTCAGATAACAGAGGACCTAGCTCAGATTGGAACATCGGCTGGTAGAATCTTGCGCCACTTCGGTGAGCTCAAGAGCTCCACACCTATCGCCATGTTTGAGGTAATCAGAGATGCTGTAGAGAAGAACGGGCGTACTCTGACGGAGAACGATTCTGCAAAGGTGATGACCACTGTTACAGCCTTGCTCAAGGACATGAGAGATATCAGAGATATCGAGAAGAAGCTTAGGGAAGCTGACGGTATGTCTGACACAGACTACAACAACTTGGAAAGGACTTTGGAGGAGGCTAGAACTAGTCTAGTAAAATCAGACAGAGATCTTACCAGACTGACTAACGCGCTCGTCGAGGACGGGTGGGGTCAAATAGGGACTCAGCTGATGCAGGGTAACCTTATGACCACCATGTCTCAGATCACAAACGTGTTTGCGAACCTGTTTAATTTGGGTCTGGTTCTGCCAGTCAACATAATGGGCAAGATTACTGAGCCAGTCTTATCGTCTTTGTCTAAATCATTTGGAAACTCTGTGCCAAACTCACGTCCCTTGAGCTTAGGTGCGTTCTACCACGGCATCAAAGGGTTTGGTCAAGGCGTCAAGGAAGCCATGTTCGAAGTACGAACTGGACAGAGCAAGGGAGATACAGAGTGGCGTATTCAAAGAGGGTTCTTCCCACTCATGTCTCTGGCTGCAGCAATGGGTAAGAGTGGTGCACTGACTAAGCTTGGACTTGAAAGCGACATGTCTTCATCCCAAAGAGCGAAGTTGTTTGTTAAGGGTACGCTAGGCATCCCAGCCGAGGTGATGTTTAGGTTGTTGTCATTGGGTGACGCTCCCTTCCGAAAGTTCTCTGAGAACTACGCAGTGTACGGGGAGGCAAAAGCTAGGGGTCTTACTGGTAGAAACTTTGAAAGGTTTGTTAAGCATCCACCCTTTAGTGTCATGGAGCAGGCAGCAAAAGAAGGCAGGGAGCTTACGTTCCAAGAACAAACTGGGGCTGCTAAGTTTGTTGAAAGCACACTGGCTAACGTAAGAAGAGGGCTAGAGAAGGCTGTGGGGCCTAAGGCGGGCAGCATGTTAAACTTCGCGCTTATTAGAACTCAATTCCCATTTGTAAGAACTCCTGTTAACATCTTGGTTGAAAGTGTGAAGTACACTGTCCCTGGTGTTGCCGTCACCGATGCAGTCATGAAGTTCTCTAGAGGGGAAGTAAGAGAGGCAAGTCAGTCCATCGCCAAAGCTGCTATCGGTATCACTGTCGCTAAGCTTGGCGAGGAGTTAATGAAGGAGGGGTTGATGAGCGGTGAGATTGAGTGGGAACCAAAGGAGGCTAAGAAGAACATAGCTTACGATCAGTTCCCGCCAAACTCTATCAACATAGATGGACTGCGTAGGTTGATTAACGGGGAAGATCCAGCCGTGCAGGAGGGGGATAAGTTCTACTCCTATCAAAAGATGGGGTTGCTTGGCGTGATGTTCGGGGCAACAGCCTCCAGCTACGATGGCGTTGACTCCGCCGCTGATAAAAATCAATCACTGCTCGGCTCAATTGTAGGAATCAAGCCTGCTACTACCGTCAACTACGTGCTGAATCAGGGGTTCCTTACTGGCGCAAACAACCTAGCAAAGATCCTTGGTGAAACAGATGAGGCGAGACTTGAGAAAGCTATTGAAAATTGGATGAATGGTATGTTCAACGCCATGACAGCCACTGTTCTTCCTAACACAACAGCGGCTGCACACAGAGCTAGAAGGATGTACATGCCAGATTACAGAGTGACTAAAGACATGTCTACTCAGGAAAGAATTATGGCTAGACTCAAGTACACAATACTAGACAGAACGTACGGTATGTCAGCAATGTTTGATGAAGGTTTGGAGTCTATACCAGTCAGAGTTAATTGGAAAGGGGAGCCAATCAAGCAAACCCCTGAGGGCGCAGACCCAGTCATGTACAACTTGTTTGATGTCACAAAGGCTCGCAGAGCAGAAAGTGATCCAGTATCTAACGAGATCTATAGACTGTATGCGGAAACCGATCAGCTGTCTGACGTGGTGTCTACCCCATACTACGCAAGAAACAGAAAGGTTACAGTGCCTAAGTCGTTCTCTAGAAAGGACATTGTGTTCTTAAGAAGATCGGGTAGAGATTACAGCTTTATCAACGACCCTGAGTTTGCTGGTAGTAAAATTTATCTGAGCACCGACTTGATATCAGAGTTGATGATGGTGTCTGGTAAGCAGAGATACGCTGAAGTTCAGAGACTTATGGAGTCTCCAATGTATTCAGGTATGACCAATGAAGAAAAGATAGCAGCGTTAGATTCAATCGCTGCAGAGTATAACGGAGTCATGGAGTTCGAGGGATCCGTAATGAAGGATCACACCTTGCTGCTTCTTGACGCAATGCAAATGATGTATGAGCAAAGAAGGTAAGAAAATTAGAGACACCAAGCTCGGCTCTTGGCTTAAGTCAAAAGCACCTGGTATCTTAGAAACTGTTGGGGACCTATTGCCTGACAGCGGCGGGCTAGGCGTAGTCAAAAATCTGTTGGACAAAGACGACAGTGTCGATCCTGCAGAAGCAAAGGCTATGGTAGACGCAGAAGTTCAGTTCCAAAATAATGTTACTGAGAGATGGAAGGCAGACATGGGCAGCGATGTGAAGCTGGCAAAGCTTATTAGACCTGTTACTTTGATCTGTTTAATGGTCATGTTTATGGCCACAATGGTGGCTGACAGCATGGATGCATGGCCATTTAACGTAAAAGATAGTTACGTATCTTTGCTCGAAATCCTTATGCTTACTGCATTCGGTGCATATTTCGCAGGAAGAACTATCGAAAAGTCAAAAAGGTGAGGCTACTGTTGTTGTTTTTGTTGGTGCCGTTCGCAGCTATGGCTCAGCCTAGTTGGGTAAACGTCGAGTTTCAGAGTGACGCATACGGTGGAGAAAGCAGCTGGGAGATATATATGGTGGGGTCTGATAACGTCATGGCCTCAGGAGGACCTTACCCTGACTCTACGTACTCGCAACAGACCGTGCTACTACCATCTGGTGAGTACAACCTTGTCGTTAGCGATGCATTCGGCGACGGCATATGCTGTCAATTCGGTGAGGGCTGGTTCGGATTAAGTAATGACTGCGGTGTTGATGTGTACGTGTATGACTTTGACACATCTCAGATAACTGTTCCGTTTGTTCTTGAGCCCTGCGCCTTACCCATACCTGGGTGTATGGATGACTCATCTAACAACTACAACCCTTGGGCTACCGTAGACAACGGCACCTGCAATGTGAGCGAGTGTCCAGAGGGACAGGCTTTTGTCTCAATGGAGCTGACGCTAGATAACTGGCCCAACGAAACTGGGTTCACGCTGGTTGACTTGGCTGCTGGTGAGTTTTACGAACAGGTTCTACCAGGTGGGTTTAACTTCGGAGATCAACTTGCCACATACACTTACGACTTCTGCGTCGCACTAGGATTCGAGCTCATTCTGACAGACACATATGGGGACGGTCTTAACGGATCAGCAAGCGGTGGTCAAGATGGAGGTGTGGTTATTACTGCCTGTGATGATGAGGTTGTTTGGGAGCTGGAGGATCTGGCTTACTCGGACAACGATGGAAACGTCCACTACTCTGGAGCTGTGTTCGTAGAGCCATGTGAGATCGAGGAGCCCGTAGTGGGGTGTATGGATGACGATTACGTTGACTACAACCCAGAAGCTACAGAGGCGGGGGAATGTCTCACCCTACATACCTGGGGGTGTATGGATCCAGAGTCATTCAATTACGACTCGACTGCAACTATCTCAGACCTAAACAGCCCATGTCTTACCACCATAAGGATTGGTGATGCAGCAGGGGATGGCTGGGGCAACTCTCACATAGGTGTCAAACAGGGTGACTTGCAGTGGATCTTTACGATGGGTCCTGGAGAGTTCTCTCAATCGTGGGATCTAGTTCTTGACTCAGACGAAAGGGTAGACGTCTACTATTTTGAAATTGGCGGACCACAACAACCCCCACAAGAGACTGAGTTTCAAACACTTCATAACTCTGTGTTGGTTACAAACGAGCTTGGTGATACACTAATGGTAGAAGGACTTAACCCATTCTTTGACAATGGCCAAGGCGCCCTCCAGCCATTTAAGAATCCAGAGTGGAATGTTTATAGTTTCACACCATACTGCGGCACCAGCTGCGTCCCATTTATCTACGGGTGCACCGACACGGATGCTCAAAACTTTATGCAGGAAGCTAACTCTGAAGATGGTAGTTGCTATTACAATGCAGGGTGCACGCAGGCTGGCTACTTAGAGTACTACACGCAGGGGTATGATGCTGACTTCGACGACGGCAGCTGCGTTACTCTAGCTGTCTTTGGGTGCACAGACCCTGAAGCTTTGAACTACGACGCAGAGGCCAACGTGGACATTGATTCGTGCATAGATGTTGTTGAGGGTTGCATGGACATCGACGCTTACAACTACAATGAGGAGGCTAACACCCCTACAGATGACTGCGTGTACGATGCTGGGTGCATTACTGGACCAGGCGAACCGTATTGGGCGAACGACTATTGTTACTCGTGGGTAATCGAGGTCGACCCTTATTGTTGTGAGACAGCGTGGGATGCGGTGTGTGAGGAGATGTATGATTACTGTGGTGAAGGTGTCACTTCAGTAGACATGGTTTCTAGGTCAGTGTTTCGGTTCTTCCCCAACCCTACATCAGGATTGGTAAACATTCAAGCGCCATCAGGAACCGTTGTTACGCTGCTTGATGCGAGGGGCAAGGTTGTTGGCACGACTACAGGTAGTTCGATTGAGCTTCCTTCTCCAGGTCCATACGTAATCATGGCTAACTACAAGGGTAGAATTAAGAGAGAAACAATCGTAAGACAATGAACAGATTCCTAGCCATCACTCTTTTCTTCTTGCCCTTGGTGACACTTGGGCAAAGTGATTTCTATAGGGATGTACTTAGAAGATCCACTTTCTATGCTGCTGTAAACGGAGGGAACTCTGTATCTGATCAAGATGTGTTTTCTGTGGCGACAGGTCCGTTGACTACAGAAGTTTTAGAGACTCCCTTTGATTACTCGCTCACCCTCGGTGTAAGAAAGATTGCAAGGTTTGGCTACGAGAACAGAGCTAACGTTTTCTACGATGGAACAGAGAAAACATATGGAGACGCTGCAACTGTCGGCAAGTATGATGGCTTTGAGTTCCTTGCAGAAGCTGATTGGAGACGTCAGCAAGGCAAGAACTTTCTTGATCAAGACTATTTTGCTAGATACGTTGCTGATTCTTGGGTTGTAAAGGCCGAGTGGTTGCAAGATGGGTTTGCGGATGTAAGATACTTTGAGGCTTCAGAGAGACTCAGGCTAAAGATTGGGCGGAAGCTGTCACTAAATGCGGGTGTTGTCCAAAGAATATCTGAGCCATACGGATACGACCCCCTGCAACAATGGTTGCTTGACAACAATCAGATACACTACACAGCCCTAGCTATTGAGCAGGGATACACTATTGATGTAAACACAGGTGAGTTCTTCTCCCCTGATGGTGTAGTTGTGGCAAACGATCAAGCGGTATGGGAGCAAGTGGTGATACCACAGGTTCTAGAAAACTACGTGTCTGAAAAGAGATCTCAACTTCAAAGTCAGTGGTTGTACTCAGCAGTTTTTGGGTTTGATTTCTACCATTACACCAGAGATTTTTGGTTGCATTCCTGGGGTAGCGTGATGCCTTACCACCTAGACACGGAGGATGAGTACTCGTACCACAATTTTGTAAACAGCAACCAGTGGGTAGATCTAGGCTTTGGTCTTGTGTTTGGAACCAAGGTCACAAAAAGTCTTGGTGTGTTTACTGAAGGCAAGTACAACAGATACTGGAACAGAGAGTGGCATGACTTCTCTATCGGATTAAACTACATACTACTGTAATGGCACAGCAAATTGGTGAGGATACTAAGGTTACGTTAGATCTCAAGACTCTTGGGATGGTAGCGGCAGGGATAGGTACAATTGTGGGGATGTGGTTTGCTTTGCAGGCTGACATCGCTGAGGCAAAGGAACTACCGTTGCCCTCCGAACCAGAGATTACTCGCATGGAGTTCGACATGAAGGATCAGTTGGTCCGTCAAACAATCATGACGACTCAAGAAGATGTAACCGAAATCAAGCAAGACATCAAACGTATCGAAGAAAAAATAGATCAACTAAAATGAGACATGAAACTTCTATCAACCCTGTGTGTATCCTTTGCGCTATTACTGGCGGCCACCTTTGTGACGCCTGTAGAGGATAACGATATCTGCAACTCAGGGATCTGTGTTGTAGAGTTCAACGCTAGCTTCAACTCTGCGAACACTGTACCCTGGATCGAGGACCTGGACGATTGCTACACCAACAGAGTAGACATAGCTGCGTCGCCAGACCTACAAAAGAAACACAAGATTGTGGTCGTGCCCACGATTGTGGTGTTTAACGAAGGCGAGGAAGTTACTAGATTCCAAGCCAACATAATGATGACAATGGATGCGTCTCAAAGCGACGTCCAGGATGCTATCGATGATGTCATGCTGAATGACTTTTAACTTTAGTTTTCAATTTTTATTTGGACGTTAGGACTTTCCGACATATGTTTGTTCACAGATGCCTACCATCATCCAATAAAGAGAGCGCAGTCGGTGCGTACGTCCATAAACAGCATGGCCTTCGGGTCGGACGGCAGTTGTGTTCGAATCCCAACCTCTCTTCACATGTGTGTTCATTGTGTGTTGACTGCTAGGAACAGACTAGCATTTGGTTTTGGAGTGTGAGAGGGTCACTGGGGGGTGGCCCTCTCTTTGTTTTATATCTTTGTGTTCGAATGAAAATAATTTACACTACCCTCTTACTGGTGGCAAACCTATGGTTCCTCCAAGTAAACGAAGTGTTTGGTCAGCAGTGTGTGCAATTGGGGATTGAGGGCCTTCCCATACCTCGAACCACAGATGTAAGGACTATGGGCCTGAACAAAAGGTCTAACGTGGATCTAGAAGACATGGAGGTTGTGACGCTGCCTGTTGTGTTTCACGTCGTACACAAAGGAGAAGGCCACACGACAAACATTTCTGACGAACAAGTCTTGTCTCAGATCCCAGCGCTTGACACTGGGTTTAGATGGGGGCCAGGAGTAGATACAAAAATTCAATTCTGCATAGCCTCTAGGGATCCAGACGGGAACCCTACCAACGGGATCACTAGACACAACGGAGTCCAACTATTCGGAGACTTGTACGAAGAAGAGGGGGTAACAAGCTCAAGCCTTTTTGATGGGGTAAACGACAACCTTCTCAAGTCTACTGTTGGTTGCTGGAACCCTGACGAGTACATTAACTTCTACATTGTATCTGAGATTCAAGGCAATGACGGAGGGGGAGGTGTCCAGGGGTATGCATATGTAGGTGGTTACTCTAGCGGATGCGGTGATGGCATTGTCCAGCTCTACAATGTCACTGGCACCACTGGCACTCTTAAGTCTGGGAAAGAACAGGGAGAGACTGCAGTTCACGAAATGGGTCACCACCTTGACCTGTGGCACACCTTCCAGTTTGGGAACTGCAATGAAACAAATTGCGAAACTCAAGGCGATCAAGTGTGCGACACACCTCCCACGCAAACAAACACCAGCTGCAACCCAGCGCTTGGTGCTTGTCTACCTCCCCCCATGACTGAAAACTTCATGGACTACACGAGCGAGCAGTGCAGGGAAACGTTTACTGTTGGTCAGGCCGAGCGCATGTGGGAGCATCTTCTCGACAACAAACAAGAACTTATTGATTCCTATGCGTGCATAGCACCTGTAGACTTTGACTTGGCAGTTACATCGGCTTCCTATCAAGAGACCTGGTGCACAGACTTCCAGGACATATACGTAACCGTGTCTAACCAAGGTTCACAGTTGGTTCCTATTGCAGAAGTCCAATTGACTTGCAACGGAGATCAATACTTTGAGACTGTGTTTGATCTTGACTACCAAGCTGGCACTGAAATACTATTCGAAGATGTGCTTGTTGCTGGAGCCGACCAGTTCGAAGTACAGATAGTCAGCTCTATTGATGAATACCCTGACAACAACTCTGCAACTTGGGCTATAGAAACCATAGAGGGAGACCTCTTAACCATAGATGTACATAAGGATTTCTGGGGTTGTGTTGANTTTCAGTTTATTGATCCGAACGGAGAGATTATGGTTGAAGAATACTACCCTGCTGGCGAAGCGACATACACTTACAATGTGTGCGTCTACGATGGTTGTTATACCGTAGCTGCTCAAGACTGTGCGGGTGATGGCTTCTGCACCTTTGGAGTTAACAAAGACGGATCCTGTACCTATGGATCTGAGGGCATCGTTGGTGCAATAGGGCAGGACACGGTGTTTGCCACAGGATACGGTCTTCAGTTCTATGAATGGGAGCTTGAGTGGTGCAACGCCTTACCCCAATGCAACATGGACTACGACGGCGACGGATTTATAGGGACTCAAGATGTGATTGAGCTGATGGTAGATCTCGGCTGTATCGGTTCATGCACCACCGATCCTAATGGAGATCAGATTGTAAACATCCAGGACTTGCTGTTTATGTTGGCGAGTGTTGGCCCATGCCCTGAAGAATGAAGAAGCTGTTACTATTCTTTCTGCCCCTGATTAGTTACGGGCAGTGCGATATTGAGATCATTGGTTTTGACCCCATCTCAACAGACGTTCTAATCACAGTTAACGGGGGTCAGTGCGGAACAGAAGCCGACAGCATCGGGGAGTTTATACTAGCCCTTGGTTTCAACCCACCTCTTGACAACACTCCTTGGCCATGCTTTGGTGATGGGGAATGGATGCTTCTTTTGTACCCACTAAACTTTCCTGGCTTCAGTATCGGAGAGGGTCCCGACAACATACTTCAGTCAGGCGACACCCTGTTGTTCAACATAGTCCAAGACACACCAATGGCTGGCAGTGGCACACTCAATTGTTGGAGGACAGCTCTGCAAGAGGGATCTTTCTTTGACGAGTGCGTTGTTCTTACTGTATGGCAGATCAATGACAGTGGTTGCATTGATGGATCTTGCGAGGGGCTGGGGGGCTTCCCATACCCCGATGAAAACATTTGGAACAACTGGTTAGAGTTCTCTCTTAGCGGAGCATGTGATCCACCACCGCCTCCTGTAGATCCTGATCCAGTAGATACAACTACAACCCCACCGCCAGCTCCCCCTGTGTCACCAGAACCAGACTGCGGGGATCCCTGCATTCACGTACCCAACACCTTTACACCCAACAACGATGGCGTCAATGATAGGTGGAGGCCCATCACCTTGTCTAAGTGTTGGATGGACTGGGAGGTGCAGGTGTACAATAGATGGGGTAACAGAGTCTGGTTCTCTGTTGACCCAGAGGACTGGTGGTTAGGAGGCGATGATTCGTACGTCTCTGATGGTGTTTACACCTGGGTCATAAGAGGCACTACCTTTGGGTCTACCAAGGTGGTTAAGCTCACAGGTCACGTAACCATCTTTAGGTAATCACCCCTCGCATACAGCGCAGTTAAGAATGTCTCGACCGACTGCTTGTGCTTGATTAACACCTCGTTGATAGTACAGGGTCTTGATGCCGAGCTTCCAAGCCTCAATAACAAGCTTGTTTACATCCTTGAGTGGCACCTCGTCACTGATCATGACGTTGAGAGACTGTCCTTGATCGATAAACTTCTGACGATCTGATGCCTGCTGAATCACCTCCATCTGTGAGATCTCTGCGAATGTCTTAAACACATCCTTCTCATCGTCACTCAGGAAGTCTAGGTGCTGGACAGAACCACCCTTCATCATGATGCTCTTCCAGGTGGCACTGTCGTCCTTGTCCTTCTCAGCAAGTAGCTCCTTGAGGTATGGGTTCTTGTAGGTGAACTTACCCTTAGCCAAATCCTTTGTAAAGTAGTTAGACTGCAACGGCTCAATAGAGGGCGACACCTGACCCAGGATGAACGAAGATGAGGTTGTTGGGGCTACAGCCTGCAGCGTGCTGTGACGCTTCCCTCCTGCGTGCTTTGTCTTGCCGAACTCTTCAGCAAGTTCCCAGCTCATCTCAATGCTCTTCCATTCGATCTGATCGAACATCTTCCTGTTGATGGCGCGAGCCTGAATGCTCTCAAAAGGGATGCGATTCTTTTGCAAGTAAGAATGGTAACCCAAGGCACCGATACCGATACTGCGGTGTTCCTTCGCAAACCTGAGAGCTTTCTCCATGAAGGGGAGACCTTCGGCCTTGTCGATGAACTCGGTGTACACTGCGTCAAGGAAGGCAGTGAGAATCATCACGGGGTCATACTGCTCCTTCTCATCTTTCCACTCATCAAAGTGCAGGAGGTTCATAGAGGACAAGCAACAGACAAAGGATTTGGTTTCGTCTGTGTACTCCATGATCTCAGCGCACAGCTGTGAATGCTTGATCTTGAGTCCTTCCTCTCGGTAGTTTTCTGGCGCAACCTTGTTCACGTTGTCAGTGAAGAAAATGTATGGGTATCCTGTCTCGCTACGCTTCTTGTGGATCTTAGCCATAATAGCCCGCTTGTCCTTGTCCCCGTCGATCATCGACTGCATCCAATCGTCTCCGATGCACACAGCAAAGGATACATCCTGAATAGGGTGGCCCTCACTGCGAATCTGCAGGAACTCCTCGATGTCTGGGTGCTCTACATCTAAGTATGCTGCCCAGCTACCACGACGGACCTTTCCCTGAGATATGACATTGGTTGTGGTGTTAAACAGCTCCATCATGGAGACGGAACCGTTGGTCTCACCACCGCTAGATATCTTGGCGCCACGAGGTCTCAGGTTACCGAAGTACGTAGCCGTACCTCCACCCACCTTGCTCATGGCTCCGATCTCTGCAGCTCCACGGAGGATGTCGAATGTATCGTCCTGCAACGTTGTCCCGAAGCAAGAGATAGGAAGGCCTTTGTCTTTGCCGAAGTTTACCCACACGGGGGTGCTCAAGCTAAAGAACCCACGCTTCATGCAGTTGTAAAAGTGGTCGCTGAAGTTGTCCCACTTGCCTGTGCCGTTACGCTCAAGGATCTCCTGTGCGTGATCAGCAATCTCTTTCACCCTCTCTTCGACTGTCTGCCCAGGGTCGAGGTAGCCCTTCTCCATAAACTGTCGGGTCTCGTCTGTGACCCAGTAAAAATCTTGATACATTAAAATAAGTCGTCTGCTGTAAAACTCTTGGTACTCTTTGCGTAGTCGATAGGCTTCTTATGGAAGAAGTCAGACAACGCTGAGGCGTACACCTCTTCATCCATCCACGCAGTAACTTCAAGCTCTTCATAGTTCACAGGGAACTCAAAAGCAAAACCAATGCGACGCATGCTTTCGTTGACACGGTTCTTCAAGTAGTTGTTTAAGATAGACTCGCTAAGGAACTGATTATCAAACCCTTGCAAGATCCACTTAATCAATCTGCTCTCCGCATCGAGTGCCACCTGCGCCTCCTCCCAGATGCGTGACTCCAGGTCAGCGTCAAACAACTCAGGGTGCTCAGCTCTGATCTGATTGACCAGTGCCATTCCGCCCTCTGCATGTAGGTTCTCCTCCTTGCTCGTGTACTGCACAACGTTAGCAGTGTCCTTAAGGACAGCCTTGAATCTATTGAACCCAAGGATAGTGTAGAACTGACTGAACAGTGACACATTCTCGGTGAACAAGGTGAAGAGAATAAGACTGTATAGGAACTGCTTACGATCATCTTCATATACGCGATCTACGTATTTGTTCAGATAGTTAACGCGGTTCAGTACAGGCTCGTTCCCCAGAAGAGTAGTAAACTCTTCCTCCAAACCAAGCTTCGTCAGGATCTCTGAGTAAGCACGGGAGTGGATCACCTCGACACCTCCGAATACTGCACCCATGTCTGCAATCTCTGGCTTAGGCAGATGCTTTCCAATGTTTGACCANTATGANTTCACNGCCACCTCNACCTGCGAGATGAGNAGGATNGCGCGTTTGATCACNTCNCGNTCCTNTTCGNTNAGNNTNGTNTGNTANTCNTGAACNTCAGCCTTNAAGTTNAANTCATTGTGAGTCCANTGGCTTGCCCACATNGCNTTGATNANTGGGTCNGTGATTTCAGAATAGTCAAAGGGCTTGTAGCTCAGCCTCTTCTCAAAGATTGAGGGTCTCATGGGTTTCAGTAAGTGGTTGGTAAAGGGTCTACAAGATACTCAATAATCTTTCTCGTATTCCCAAACTCTGTATGATTCTAACTGTTTGATATCGTTAAGGTTAACCTTAGTGATCTCGTCCAGTCTGTTCTTTCTCGTGTACTTTTTTAGGTACGCATCCTTCTTATTGCTTACTCTCTCCTCAGCAACATTGCTTTCGCACCACATCGACAGCTCCTCTCTGTCTACAATGCAGAACCCACCCTCTTCAGGCATGTCAAAAGCAATGATGCTCGCACCTCCATACATCCATCCAGGTTTACCCTGAACGTTCTTAAACTCACACCAGATTTCGTTGGGCATGTTGTTGCCTTTCACATCAACTCCCCATCTAGATCCATTCTTTTCGACTGCTAACCAGTAGTCAATGTGGTCGTGTCTATCTTCATTAGGGGTAGACTTCTCCACGGTCAAGCCCAACCTTTCGGCAGCCCTGACAAACCTTGCTTCAGACATTCTACCTATGCTGAAGCTCCTGGAGATTCTACCTTTATCTGGCATGAGACTCTCCGTACTCCAGCGTCATGTCAACGACCATCTGCACCTCGTTCAACAGCCTCGATTTAAGGGCTGATGCTTTCTTGCTTACGTCGTCTACACTGGAGATAGGAACTCCCTTGTCGTCGTGAATGTTTTCATAGAAGTCTGTCACTGCATCGTGCATCATCAGAGTGCACATGGAGAAAACATCCCCTAATTTAGATTTGTCCATCTTCAATAGATTTTAGTATTTCGTGGATGGCTTGATCCACTTGCTGACTGTTCTTCGCCAAAAATACAATGGCATCGGAGTCTGTTGATACCAAATGCTTGAGAAAAAGTTTCCATCTCATCGGAAAGTCATGATGTGATGGCAAGTAACCCTTGGTCTCAATGATCCAGTTGTGCTCCTTTCCCATAAAATCTGGGGTGTACGTAATAGGCAAGACAACAGAGTCAGATCTGTCTGCCATTGTCTTACCCTTCGCAGTCATCTTGAAGTATTTGTTGGGGAACCTGAACCTGTCCACTAGCTGAAAGGTCTGTTCCTCATAGGCAAAATCTAGGCCGAATTGTTTGAGCTGATCAGCACAATACTTTTCGATACCGCTTTTGTACTTCCCCAGATGTTTTTTGCGAGAACGCTTGCGTGTTGCTTTCTTTCTCACATAGCAAAGTTAGTTATTAGATTTTAGAAAATCAACGTTCATACCTATGTTCAATCTACTTTGTGTAGCTTCCTGTAAACCAATTGGTTGGAACAAAGATTTGTGATTTGTCATGGCCTTGAACCCTGTCCTAGAGATGTCCATAATGAATCGAAACGGGTTGTCAAGTGCTGTCGGCTCCCCTCCAGTTTCAGTGTTTCTCACTTTCCTGACATGTAACTCACTGATACAGCGCACACTAGGGTCTTGGTGTTGAACCTTTCGGTGAATAGTGAGGAAGCAATCTGCTCTGTTCACAAACTTTCCACCACCCTCTGTGTCCTCTGCATACGGTGCGATCGGCATACCCTCCGAGTCCTTTCGGCGTTGCGCCTCAGTAACAGCGTGCATGTTCAACCAGACAGCAACGTTGTGTGACGTGCTGAACGTAAGGAACTCACTAGCAGCCTCATAGTGGTAGTCATGTGTACCTATACTTGAATTACGCATGTCTAACTTCAATGAGTTGTAGGGGTCTACGAATATGGCATCGACATCTTGCTGACGCATCACCTTCTCCATGAACAAAATGATGTCGGCATAGCTGTACACCTGCTTGTTACTGATGACAGTGAAATGTTTCTGCACCCACTTGTATGCTTGCCTGCGCTCAGAGTACGTCATGTTACCCGCCTTCTTGTTGCAAGCAAATTGCATAAGTGACATCTTGATGGATGCGGTTCTGTTCTCGGATGAGTACACGATCCACTTCCAGCCATGACGGATGGATGCGTTCACCATCAAGTACAATGCAGTCGTAGTCTTACCGACGTTCGAGTGTCCGTTGATGATAACAAACTCCTTCTTGTACCTGAAGTGTTGGTCTAGCAACTCGTCTCCTGTGTCCAACCCCAAGTCAATCAAGCCTTGAGCGTAGTCGTCGATCCACCTGAAGTCCTCATCATCTGATGATATGAAGGACATGTCACCATCACTCAACAACATCTCTCGCCTAGCGGACTTCTCCTCGTCAATGACTTCTCGTATAGGCATTGTCTTGCCCTTCTCGATGCCATCTCTGATGGTAGCTTGTGCTTGAGTCTCTGAGTCGATGTCTCTCTTGCATATCTCCCTGAACAACACACGGACAACTTCGTCCTCCTCCATCTTGCCTGCAGATATATAGCCACCACACAGCGTAGCTGCTTTAATCAAAGCCATGTGCTTCTCACCGTCTTCTGCATTCCTAATCATTCGTGCAGCCAGGTTCAGCTTCATGTAGTCTGTGTACTCGTAACCGTCGTTAGTCGGAGCCTGTTGTAGCGCCTGCTCTGTGAGGAATGCACCAAACTTCTTTACATCATCCTTGATAACGATGTCAGGGTCGTAAGATTCAAAGCAGGCACGGGACTCGTTGATCCCAGTCTCATCTACCTGCAGTCCATACTGCTTGTCGAAGTAGGCAATCAGAGATCTGAAGTGGTCTCGATGCCTTTCTGGATTCGTGATCTTGACGACAGCCTTGATCCCATCCCCGCTCGGTGACGTCCAGCAAGCAAGAACAAAATCATCCGTGGCAAGAGCCTGTTTCGTCTTGTCAACATCGACGTGATCGAAGTCCAAAACAACCAATCCGCTATGCTCGAAGAGCGCCTCATCTTTACGAGACGAAAACTCCCCGCTGAATAGTACAACAGGGAGCTTCTTCTTCGCTTCTTTGTTGCCACTCCTGACCTCATCAATCAGAGTAGATGACGTCCCACTCTGAATCCTCTTTAACGCCTGAGATAGATGTACGTGATGAGGGTTCTCCTTGAATAGACTTTCGAATACGGTTACTTTCATTGTCCTTTGCGATCATTAGGAGGATAAGGTAACCTGCTAGGTCTTGCAACGTATCCTCCGTTGCGTCAACGAGACCTGCGTTCATGATTCTCTTCAGCTTGTGATCGATCTGCATCTTGAGACCTGCCACTGGTCCAGCCTTAGAGAAGATGTTGAGAGGTTGCAAGGCTGAGTCCCCGTACTTTTCATTCTTGTACAGGAGTAGATCCTCAAGTTTCTTGCATTTACTTTTGATACTGCTCTTTGTGTTCATCTATTGATAGATTAGAATTAGAAATGAACTTCTTGCTCAACACATCCCTTACAATCACCTGCTTCTGAGACTTGTAGTTCTTGCCATAGAAGTGTTCTTCTAGGTTTTGCATCGTGTGCTTACCATACTTCATGATCTCGTGAGGGGTGTCGAACACCGTCACTACCTGGACATCCCGTTCGTATGTACGTTTAGCTTTCTTAAACGCCACACGAACGAGAGCCAGATAGATAGGTGCTTTACCCTTAGAAGGGCAAGGCTTCATCGGAAGTTTGAGCTTGCTTTTGTGCTCGCTTCTCCTTGGCAGCTTCGCTGTTAGGGTCGAACACTCGGCAACATGGTTTCCCATTCTTGCTCATAAACATGGTGAAGTAGACGTTACCGCCCTGACCTTGTTCGTTACGCTTGGTAGCGTAGGTCTTGGCGATCTCTTCCAATTCATGATCCTTGAGACGGAGACTCCATCCCATGATCTTACCATCATCGCCGTAACGTGGCTCTTCCGCGTACCCTACGAGTACTGAGTCATACTTCTGTTCGCTCATGCGAGTAAAAGATTTAAGAGGTTAGAAAAAATAAACAGGCAGGCTACATACACGGCCCCTGCCTTTAAGCCGTTGATTGTTTGTTTATACGATGAACTCTGCATAGTCGGGTTGTTTTTGATGTCCCTCGATAGAGAGGTAAGCCTTGATGTTTTCAAGGGCTTGATGAAACTTCATTTCTCCAGAGAACAGCGTCTCGTCGGAGCACTTAACGTCAGCGCAGTAGAAAGGATACACCTTCTCCTGCACCACCCAGTAGAAATCTTTGATGTCAAACACCTTGGTGTATACATACGCTTGGATGTCATAGCTCCACGACTTGACGTCGTATCGAAACTTATCGATGCCTCTGGATGATTTAGAGTCGATGATACTATCATCTTGCAAGCAGTCAAGGAATCCTTTAAGAGGTACCCCATCTAAGTCAACGTTGAACTCGACCTGATATTGCCCACCTGCAAACCTTTTGTCGTACAACCCTGAGTCCTTCAAGCGGTCGATCATTTCGTTCGCTTTCTTGACATCAGCTTGAGGAGCAAGCTTCTTGCCTGCGTTCTGTGCGACCTGTGATGACTCAGCGACCCACTCCTTGTACCGCTTTGTGCTCCGAGGACTACGACCACCGATCTCAGCTACAATCTCAGAGTCATCAAGGGTGTAGTAGTAATCCTTGAATTTGTCTGGTTCAAATAGCATAAGATCGTAAAGCGAGCCGAAAGATAGAGCTTCGCTTTCTTTCTTAAGCTTACCCCTCATGTACATCTCCCACAGCCTCATGTCACCAAGCGCGTACTTCAGGGATGAGTACGAGAGGTGGGGTTTACCCACTCTCTCCTCCAATAGATCTCTCATAATTATCGAACAAACTTTTTCAGACCCTCGATCTGCTTATCAGTCAACTGACTTCCGTGCTTCTTGATGACGGCATCGAAAGCTTTGCGCTTATCAGTCTGGGTCTTGATGTATCCGACTGCTTTGTCCATGATATTTTCGACAGGGGCATCGAGCTTTTTGGACAGCTTTTGAACGTGGGGGTTATCAACCATCTCTTGTTGCTTGGCAATGGCTTCCTGGACTTCATTAGCTGACGCAATAGACGTGTCGATTCCGATTCCGAGTACTCCCAACGCCCTACCGATTGCAGATGTTTCGCAGTTTTCGACATAGCTAGTTTTGTTAATGTTAGAAGAGGACTTGACCTCGTGAGCGTGACCCTGAGCGACCACAACACCATCGTCTGTGACGATTGTGCACTTACACAAGGCCTGCTCTGAGTCAAGCATTGGAAACTCAGTGTGGATCCCCCAGTTTTTATACTGATTTTCTTGACGAAAAAATTTGATTCGCTCGTTGACTTCAACGTACTGCTTGCCTTTGATGTTGGTGGTCTTAAACTTGTGCTGTTTCATGTTCCTTGTTTAGAATTTGTTTTTTACGTTTCTCCATCATGTCAATTTGCCTGTCTATAAATCTGATTCGCATCTCCTTACTCTTGATCCATCCCTCTACATTCATCTTGATACCGATGTCCTTCATCAAGTCCCATGTATGCTTGAAGCATCTGGTCATATCACCCTGCCTTGTGTCCGTGCCTGACAGGATGGATACAACGTCCCTCATATGGTGATTCAATGTCGCCCTGACGATACCGAAGTAGTTGGTTAAAATGAATCTCTTCTCAATGTCTGTGTACTTGTGCACTCTGTACCACAAGAACCCACAGGTTAACTTAATGACCAACGCCTCAGGTAAACTTGACTTGCCTGTGTCATGCCTATCGTGGACACTGAACTTATCGATACATAGATACTCTGCGACAAGTTCCTCCGCCTCTGCCACAATTTCATCCATCTCGGCCTTGGTCTCATCAGACACCTTCTTCAACCAAGTTGGTTTGTACTCACCCTTTGCCATTGTACTTCTTGTATAGAATCTTTGCTACTTTCTTCATCTGATACTGAGTGGTTTCTGGTTCACCACTCATATCGGATACATTCTTGAAGCACTCACGCAGATCATGCATGGCTTGGTTGTACCCCCAATAGTGAGCAAGCTTCACCATCTTCTCGGCATCCTTGTTCATCTTATCTGTCCTCGCGTCTATCAGGGACTTGTGTTGTTCAAGGTGGACCAAAGTTCCTGGGTTGGCGACGTACTTAACTGCATCCTTCAGCCTTTGGCCTACGTTAATGTCGCTAACCTCTTTCTTCTTTTTGATGTACTTAGACAGCTTGTAGTGTCCCACCGCAGTTTTCAAGAGTCGATGCTCTCCTGCCTTAACCTTGTCCCATACACGTCTCACCCCATCTTCGGGTCTATTGAGTTCCTTGCATAGGTTTCTGATGACAGGGTCTTTTTTTGAGAACCTATCGTGGTTACGCAACGTACGCATAACCTTTTCTGCCTCGTGTACTTTCCACAAAGCTGCGCCTTTTGTTCTTGGCATGGTTGAATAAATTAAGAGTTAACACGTCCCCCTTATGGGGCAGATTGTTCTTTGATTAGCAGGCGTTGCTTCGATTCGTAATCCCGAAGCATGCAGTCTAACACCATCTCGTTCATCCAACACGGATTGGATTCGTACTTCTCGGTCATGACTTTGATCCGTGCTTCAAGCCTCTCGATGTTGTGTTCCAGTAAACTGCTCATTTAAGGTTGTGCTTTTTCAATAGTCTGTACAGGTGTCGTTCGGTGATGAATAGTCTGGATGCAGTCAGTCTCCTGTTGCCGCAAGATTCTTCGAGCACCTTCTCGACCATCTCTTTTGTTATCATGCCCCTTCGAATCCAATGGTTCCGAGTTGCTCGATGAACTCCTCCACCGCGTCACGCACCTCTTGATCAAAGTTGCGTTGGTCTTTCATGTCCTCTTTCAGGTCTCCGACCTTCTCTTCGAGGTCGCGGTATGCTTGGCATCCGCATGGTCCGCTCGATGCTTCCTTCTCATCTTTTAGTTCACGAATCTTGTCGCGGAGCTGAATCTCCAGCCCAGTAAGCCGCTCCTTGTCTTCGCGTAGCTTGGCGTTCTCTGCTTCGAGGGCTTCAATTTCGCTCTTTTGTTCTTCAATCTCCTTGGTTGCAATCATGAGGCGGTCATTGAGTGCCGCTTCACGTCCTGCCTGCTCGTCGTGTTGCTTCTTCGCCATCTCTTGGCGGAACTCCATAGACTCAATGGTTTGCTTGGCTGATGAGATAGCGTTCTCTGCGTAGCGGACTGCCGCTTCGAGTTCGTTCTTTGATTCTTGTACTGATTTCATTGTGTTTGGGGTTTGTTTGGTTTAATCGTTATCGCTTCTGCTGACAGGGTTGAGTTCGAAGGTGACGTTCCACTCGGCTCCGCAAGACAGGCACTCGTAGCCCATTTGATATCTTGGGAAACCTGAGGAGCAGTATCCTACTTCCTGTTGGTCTTGTACGTATTCGGCCTCTTGGCCGCACTTGTGGCACGTTTCTGCGTTTGATATGTAGAAACTCATTGTGTATTGGGTTTAGGGTTTGTATGTGTATGCAAGATGGGGGATGTGTTTCGTTGTCGCAAGACATTTAACACTTTTAACATTTAGTTGAATCCATCTGTCAGCAGTATTCTGTTGTACTCCTCCATCGTCACTCGCTTGAACGAGTCGTAGTTGATAGTCAGGATGGGGTGTCGTTGGTCAGCCCAACGCTCTCTTGCCTGTTTGCGAGCGGATCGGATGTTGGTTGCCCACTCGGAGTTCCAACCACCCTGATTCCAGTTGAAGATGTAGCAGTGATTCTTCTTGTTCATAACTCCATGAGAAATACGATGTTGATACTGCCCTCACCCANTGGGTTTGGGATGATTGATGTTTGTAGGTGTAGCTTCTTGTCTAACGCTTCTGACACCCACTCCATAGCTTCGATGTCGAGCGTTCCGTCGCTCATAGGTGCTGAGAATACTTTCCATGCTTCTTCCAATTCAGGAAGAGAGCAGTCGAGGAAGGGGTTGGGGATGTTCATGCTCATGATTGTGCGTTTGTGGGGTTGAACATTGCGTTGAGTTCGTCCATCGACATTCTCAATGCTTGGTCGGATCGATTTGAAGCCTGTTGCTTCAAGATGTTGGTCTTGGCTCGTGCCATCGCATCTTGGATGGACTCACCTTCACGGAGGATGATTGATACTGACATTGTGTTGGGGGGTTGGGGGTTTTACTTGTTGTCGTTGTAGTGCTTGTCTACGAGGCGCTTGATGTCATTGCTTTTGACGTCATCTCCATAACTCAAAATGCCTATCGCCATTGACCTTACAAGGTCTGGTTTGTGGTAGGCAAGCGAGTTAATCTTGTACAGGTAGTTGGTTGGGTCACCACACTTGTCGTTGACTACCAACGTTGCTCTACCAACAGGTTGCTTGGTGATGTTGTCTACGATTTCTTGATTGGTCATTGTTTCTTGTATTTGTTGATGGACAGGTTGATGAGTGAGATGTTGTAGGCTCGCTTGTATCTATTGAACGAGTCCTCGTTTGACTTATTGCGTTCCGCTTGTAATTTTTCTTGGGCGCGGAGCATACCCTGCTTAATTTCTTCGTGTTGTGTCATTTGCTTTTTGTTGTTTCGATTCCCCACCACTCTACTTCTTCATCGTGGAGTCGGAAGCTGAATGTTTCCTGTAGCTGTTCGTTCCATACGCTGTCCAACCATACTCCGTGGTCGTCAGGCGCACCTTGTACATGGGAGGCAGTGAGTCCGCACTCTTGCAGTGCTTTGACTGCACGTTCGCATTGTTCTTGTGTCATTGTGTTTGGGGTTTATGATTCGTATTCGTACTCGCTTTCGTCCTCCCACTCGGTGTAGTAGTAGTAGCCATCCTCGTACGCCTCCTCAGCGGACTCGTACGATGTGTGCTCCTCCAACCAGTAGTCGATACCAACAGCCTCGGAGACGTATGCCTCTCCATCGCAGATGCAGTAGCCTTTGTTCATGCCTGCTCCTGACACGGAGCATTGTCGTGCGTATTTCATCGTGTGTGGGGGTTATGTGGTTGGGTGGATGTAGTGCTCGTCGTACTGGAAACCAGACTTGGTGCGCTCGATGTAGTTGATGAAGTTCTTCATGTGACGTGAGTCAGAGAAGAACCTCGTGACTGACCATCCTCGCGCTTTCTCTGGTGTGTGGAATACAAGTGTAGCTTTCATGTGTGTATGGGGGTTGATGAATGATTCGGTACAAACATCGTGAGGGGAACAGATACGTGTCAAGTTTTTAATTGTGAACGAAAGTTAAAGCCGCAGTATGACTGAGATACAGAGGCAAAAAAAGTTTGGTGGTGGATGTCGGTTGGCGTGGTCAGGATGCATGGAGCGCATATACCCATCGGCGTAGTAGGATTCACATGGTAAGTGTGGGGAGGTTTTGTTACTGACTTGTTTACGTGTGGGAAGGAACGTCTCTGTTGAAGGCTTTGTACAGGTGACTCATGTTTATGCGCTGTGCGTCAACACGTTAGCAAAAACGTCAAATGTTTGGCGCGATTGCTTGCAGATGCGAGGGGAGGGGGTCACAGGATTGCGTTTCGGGTTGCTCACGGTCACGTCTATGTAGTACGATAATCCCCACCCTATACATTTCTCAGCAGATTTCTAAGATCCGCTGTTCTAGTTTTACTTTAATGCGGATGGTGTAACTCATTCATACACAAATACATATGCTGTGTTGACTAAACTTTCAATTCAACCTTGACTTTTGAGATTTTTGTTCATAACTTCGCAACCATCAAGCAGATCAGATGTCCAAACATCCCAGATGGGTTTGTGTGAACACAAGAATCTGTCATATGTTCATGGCTGAGGGTTGCTATAACCTTAGTTAAGGTGAGTTCTACGTAAACCCATATCTAACTATCTTTGCTGGCATGAGAGCACTCAAGGGTAACGTAACAACGACTGGCTACCGAAAGGATAGCAAGGATCGTTTCAACGACTTCAACGTCATACCCTCAAACAGAATCTCCATGAAGGACGTCCCACATGACGTGCTGGGGGTTAGTGACACAGGTGACGTCAAGAAGATGAAACCTGGAGGGGAGTATAGGTTTAGTGGACGGTCTGTCACGGAGTTCCCTATGTATCAGGACAGTGGTTCTATAGATCCATTGAGATTGATCAGAGGTATTGCTGGGGTGGAGTCAGGGATGAACTACAGAGCCCAGAACCCAACGTCTTCAGCCGTGGGTGCTCACCAGTTNCTCTGGAATCAACTCAAGAACGACCCCATGCTCAAGGGTGTAAGCAAGGAGGAGTACCTGATGGATGAGGATCTGCAGGATAGGGTGATGCTCAAAGCACTAACAGAGTCTGTTGCAGGGGGTAACCCATACGAGAAGGATGTAAAAGATCTCAGAGAGGAGTACTCCAGTCAGATCCCTGGGTTTGACGATATGTTTTCTGATCTAGATTTGTATCTTATGAGACACCTTAAGGGACGTCAGGGGGCCAGGGAGTATCTGGGGTACACTGTTAGAGACAAGAGACCAGAAAACTTGAAGGGCTTGAACCTTACCTTCCCTGACTATCAAGCAAAGTTCTATAGCTACTACAACCAAGAGTAACACGATGGGCATATTCACAAAGAAAGACACGAACACCATCTCTGGTGAGGATAAGTACAAAGGCTGGGGTAACTCTAAGGAGAAGGTCTTTGAGACTGAAGCACAGAAGAGGGCGGTAGAAGGTATGGCTGGTGGTGATCTGAAGGGTAAGGACTTCAGAAAGTTCAAAAGAAGCGTACACAAACAGAAGAGGCTNAACAGGAGGGCTCTTCGTAGGGCTGAGAGGAAGGGGATCGACCCCTCTCAGGTTGAGATGAGGGGCGGTGAGTATAAGGAGTTGGGTAGAAGGGAGCAGGCTGTAGAGGATTACTTCAAGGACCTGAGGAAGGAAAGGGTTGAGAACACTGCCGAGATAGCAGGTGCGGTTGCACTGACTGTGGCTACTGCTGGTCTTGGTACAGCCGCTGTTCAAGCGGGTGGCTTGGGTGCTGCAGTTTCTAGCGCTGGTGGTGTGGGNTCCGCTATAGGATCTGGTTTAGGGACNATAGGTAGTGCGGTCGGNGCCAAAGCTTCGACATTGGGNACGAAAGCTCTCGCAAAAGCTGGTGGGAAAGAAGGTATTAAGCAGTTCGGTAAGAAAGCTGCTAAGGGTGCTATCAAGCAAGTAGCAAGTAATGCACTAAACTCTGGTGGGGCTCAAGGTGCTGTTAACTCCAACCCCGTAAACCTACCCCCACAACAAGGTACTCCTGATTACATGAATGAGTATATGATGCAACAGCAGCAATTCTCTATGCCGCAGCAGTACGATCAACAGCCTGTATACACTATGCCTGATTCGATGATGACTCCGTCGTACACAGCATCACAGGTCTACGATCCGTTCTCTGTTACCTAATTAAAACCTCTTTACTATCTTTGCCGCATGGCTACACTAAGTGTACAGATTGAGGAACAAGTAACCCTTAACGGGAGAGACTTTGGTCACACTAGAACCAACACCATTACTGGTGTCACTACGATTGACACTAGGGTGTTTATTGCGACCTCTACTGAGATGGATCTGATCAAGTTTGACTCTGCCGCAGGTAACGGTCAATTTATAGATGGTGCGCTCAAGTACCTCCGTATCTCTCACCTGTCAGGTAGTGACGATTTGAAGGTGAGGGTTGTAGGGACTGACGAAGAGTTCGCAGTGAAGATCCCTACAGGAGGTAGCCTCGTTTTGTTTGATCAAACCATTGATGCCACACAAACGTCTACAAGCCCTTCCGTTACTGCAGACGGTACGGTAACTATTAGCTACGCAAACATTAACAAGATCTCGGTAGACTCAAGCTCTGCTGACATCACAGCAGAATACTTTATAGCAACATCATGAGAACAGTTAGGATGAACAAGTACCGTGCAGGCGGTATGAACGACGAATACGGCCACGGCGGTATGCANGAGTACNGGAAATCTGGCAAGATGCCANAGGCTTTGCTTGAATACTTCATGAAAAAGAAGAAGGCCGCAATGGGTATGAAGATGCCGATGTTCCAAGGCAGCGGAGCGGCTCCCAACCCTGTAATGGATATCTACAGATCTCAAATGGCGGCTTTGGGGGCGAGCCGTCTCGGTCAACACCAAGGCCAATCCTTTGTTGACGCTGTGCTTAGCGACAGGGTAAGAGATGAAGATAGAGCAGCTCTGGAAGCAGAGTTGAAGGCGTCTGGGCTTCCAAGAAGAGTCTTCGCAGAGGGCAGAAGTTATGGCCAATTGCTCGACGACTTCCGCGACCAATACGGAGGCATTGGTCAGGGCATCTTGGAGGCAGATATCGCTAGATACAATGAAGCTCTAAAAACTGGAGACCCGAACAAAATTCCTCAAACTGGACTCAACTACGCTGGTGGCAACCCTATCGGTTTCCGACAAGGTGATCCAGAATCTGCTGCTTACTCGGTGCTTACCAGGGGTTTGGCTGACACTGAAGCGTTTAACAAGCTTTCCCCTACTCAACAAGATAGCCTGTATGGAGNNNCTTCAAAGAGCNAGCNCTCGCTTCGGTGAGGGTAATGTTGACTTCTCAAAGTTTATGGATTAACTCTCACAAATCTGCTGTGAAAAAGAAAGGCCCCTTTCGGGGCCTTTTCTTATTGTGACCAGCGGTCTACAAACCCAGGTTGTCCCTGACAGAAGTAGAATCGCTGAACGATTCGGTCAAAGTGAGCTAGCGTAGTATCATTACGCATCTCCGTGACTCGGTACCACCCCTCTTCGTTTGCAATCATACGAAGTCCACCGCTTGGCCCGAAGTACTTGAGGATCATGTAGTCCTCCCCCTCCGTCAAGAGTTCTGACTTAAGGCTCTCCATAGAGTACGTCTCTACTACGATTGTGGTCTCTTCCGACAAGCTGGTCATCAAGATAGATGTCTGGCCGAATGTAAAGTTGCTGANAGCAGCAAATAAGATGATGCTTGTGTAACGCATGATTTGAATTGTTTTATATTTGAACTCTGATACGATGATAGGATGAACATTCGTCTTTTCCAAATATGCGCTGTTAACGAATGTGAATGAACAAGCGCTACTTCAATCCTAAGAAGAAAAGAAAGGACCCCTCTATACAAAACGAAAAGAGAAGGATCAACAATGAAGCTATCAAAAAATTTATCTCTCGCGGAGTGCACCAAAAGCCAAACAGCAAAGAGACTAGGAATCAATAACGAACCAGATGAGTGGACTACAGAAAATCTTAGACAGATTGCGATCAATGTTTTTCAACCTCTGCGCGATCATTTCGGAGTTCCTATATACGTGTCGTCAGGTTATCGTGGACCTGAGCTCAACCGTGCGATCGGTGGCGCAAAGCGCAGTCAGCATATGGAGGGTAGAGCTCTCGACTTGGACGGAGATGTTTACGGGAGCCCTTCAAACGCTGAGATCTTCGACTATATTCGAAAGAATCTTGAGTTCGATCAAATTGTTTGGGAGTTTGGTGATGAAGACAATCCTGATTGGGTTCACGTTTCTTACGTTTACGGGGGTAATAATCGTGGGCGNTGTCTCAAGGCTTGTAGGGATGATAAAGGAAAGACTTACTACGAAGTAATCTTTGCGGAGGACTGACTCTCCATCTCTCTATAGAAGTCTTGTACAAGGAGTCTCGCCTTCTGCGTGATCGCGTACCTGACCCTGTAGTTGTACTTAGTCTCATCTCTGAATAGGTGATCCTCTCTTTCTTGAGACGGAGTAAGTTTGTCAAAGTGTTTGTACACGTAACCCTCTTTCATGAGTGGGTACAGTGTCTTCTGCGCCATAGGTTTTTCACTCCTACCCATCTCCTTAGCTGCATGCTTGATGGTGAAGAACTCAAGGTCGTACGCCCACAACAAAAACATAAGCTCTTTTTCAAAGATGTCCCTCTTGACACAGAAGTTTGTTAGTGTAGATCTCAGGTGTTTGAGGTAGTTNCTTTTGACGTACCTTTGATCTAGAGGGGAGAACTCCCTGAAGAGACGCTTCTTGGAACCCTTCCTAATCGCCATAAAAGCAAAGATATGGACAAAGACGGCTTCTTGCTTGAGATACAGAGGGTAGCATTCGAGGTGGAGCGCATCATCGAGAAGTATGGGGTACGCGATGAAGTCCTTTCTCTGATGGTGACTGGCCTGGTAGAGGATGAAGATGAAGATGGCGACCGCAGACTCAGGGCCATATACAGTTACAACCTTGAGACCGAAGAGGAAATGCTGAGTCTTCTTAACTTTGTGGAGGAGACATTCATACCCTCTAACAGAGACAACGATGGACCAGACATCGATGATCTTCTAGACGGGTTGGGCATATCATTGAATTGAAATGGAAGGACTTATTAGAAAGATTATCATAGGGCAGAACCCTAAGGATGGCATGGCTTACTACATCGGGATGAAGGTTGGTGACGGCAACGTCTCTGCCATTGTTCTTGATGACGAGCATTTACATAGGCACAAGATGAAAAGGTATCTTGTCTATATTAAAAGGGATGATGGGCAGGTCTTGTGGAAGGCTGTTGACGAGATGCCCTGTATGGTAGAATTTGATCTTAACTTCTGATGACTAGAGAAAACCTTGTTACCAACGGATTTGAGTTCGTCACCCCAGACGGGGTTGCTTACTCTGGGCCCTATCACGTTCATCACAGCAAAGGCGCGATGGTAGGTGCGACTCATTCTGACGCTACACATGACAGTCTGTTTCCGTTTAACAACGGTGCTGAAGACAAGCTTGAAATCATACAGAAGTCTCTTAGAGACGAGATGCGCTTGAATGCTGATCATAAAGCTATGTTCAAAAGAAACTTCAGCACNCCGTTCTCCCAGCAAGGTTCTGCCCCAACAGGGAGTCCCACTCCTGTGACTCGTCAAAGAGATCAGGGCCGTCAGATGCAACCGCCCCCACGTAGACAGTCTACTGGCACAAGCTACTCCTCTGGGTACTGATGAANAAGATACCTAAAGGTCTTGGGGATAGCATAGCTCGTTTCCTAGAGGCCACTAAGGTTGACAAAGTCGTCAACTCTGTGGTCAAGGATTGCGGATGCAAGAAGAGGCAGGAGAAGCTAAACAAGATGTTCCCCTACAAGAAATGAAATTCAATCTAATTCATAATGAAGACGTTCAACTTTTTTGTCGTCAAGCTCGAAAAGCTTATCAACGACACAATCAAAACAGATAACGGACTAGAGCTTTACATAGACACTCGCTTTGAAATGGGTGAGTTCGAGTATAGGATTACCGAGGGTCCTGTAGTGGCATCACCGTTTAAGTATGATACTGGTGTGAAGCCAGGCGACACCCTGTACTTTCATCACCTGGTTGTTATGCAGGGTGGTCAACCTCTTACAGGGGATGATGATCATTACATCGTCAAGTACGATCCAGAAGCCATCAACTCTCAAGCTATTGCGTTTAAGTGTAAAGACACAGGAGAGATCAAAACCCTTGGTGGGTGGACTCTTCTTGAAGCGGTAGAGGAGAAGGAGGAGTTTCCGTCTGATCTAATTGAGATGGTGGAGCTAGAGCAAAAGCTACCCACAAAAGGGAGACTTGTTTACGGCAATGAGGAGACAGACTATATGGGGTTGATCGCAGGCGATGTGGTTGGGTTCAAGAAGAACCGAGACTACAGGATCAAGATTGACGGTAAGGAGTACTACAGAACCAGATCTGAAGATTTGCTTTATGTCGAAGAAGAAGTTTACAACGATTGACGCGTCTCAAAAGTTGATGCACAGCATGGAGGTTGCCATCAACAACATGATTGAAGAGGTAAAGAAACCTGTAGACCCTGATGCAGGTGGTGCGGCTAGGAAGGCTGAGCTTCAATCTATCAAGCAGACTGCTGTTGACTGTAAGGAGCTGATCATAGAGAGACAAAGGCTGGAACAAATGGTCAAGGACCTAAGAGACAGTGGTCAGATAGAACAAGAAAAAGATTACTCTGGAGGCTTTGCGGAGAGGTTTTCTAAGTAACTTTGCACCGCAAGTATCCCCTCAAGCTTATACCTTGTAGAAAGGGTAACTGGTCACATGTGGGTTCAAGTCCCACCTTGCGGACAAATAAAATGTAATGGCTAAAGTTCAAGTATCAACCTATCAGTCTAAGCGTGTGCGCCGTAAGGGGGTGCATGCCAAGACCAAGACATCTAAGCACAAGAAGTCTAAGAATTACTCTAAGAGAAACAGGGGGCAGGGTAGGTAACCTATGCGCCTGTAGCTCAGTTGGATAGAGCATCTGCCTTCTAAGCAGACGGTCACAGGTTCGAATCCTGTC
>FUFK010040056.1_pt1 | contig 68719 bp, 61 predicted proteins | sample 1021851 | NCBI WGS metagenome assembly FUFK01 (sample SAMEA51879418, study PRJEB19060) | metagenome | reverse complement strand
GGAGCTTGGCCTGACGGTCTTGCCAGAGACCAGGACGATTCCGACCTGCTTAGATGCTATTACCCTCTCAGATTTATAGAGCCCGGTGTTCCTGAGCTCTGTGAGTTCCGAGTTCAAAGAGGTCAAGAAACTTTTNGTCATTGCTTCAATCCTCGGCTACCGGGGAAACAGACGTTGGTCCCACGGATAGACCGACATCGTTTCGAAGCCATCATCCGTAATGACGCCCTGATCTTCCAGCTTGACCATGTGATCTCCGCCAACCTCGCCCACTAATGCCTCTACGCAAAGCGTGAGGCCGGGTTCGAGAATGGCGTCAAAGGCACCGTCCACTAGTCGGTCTGGGTAGGCGATCAGGGGCCACTCGTCGCACATGCCAACACCATGCATCGGAGACGAGTATTTGAGCGCATCATATTTGTCCTGAAGGACATGCAAAGACNGNGTCAGGTCTTCCATATGAAGNCCCGGNCGCAGGAGTGCNGTGTTATAGCGGATNTGCTCTACNGCCTCGGCATAGCTTTCGCGCATNTGAGACGGGGCCAGATCGTNACCGATCCACCACGTGCGGCTAAGGTCCGCACAGATACCATAAGGGCCGATNAGNTCGGTGTCGAANGCNAGAATTTCNCCCTCNGAGATNACCCGTGGNCCGCATTCNTGAAACCATGGGTTNGTGCGCGGGCCNGAGGTAAGNAGNCNTGTTTCGATCCACTCGCCGCCACGCTTGATNTTCTCGGCATGGAGTACNGCCCAGACATCGNCNTCGGTCACNCCGCCCTTNGGGATTTCGGNACGNGCAAAGTCCTCCATAACNGCCATGGCNCGCTCACANGAATGNATGGCGCAGCGCATNGCGCGCAGCTCATGCTCTGTCTTGATACCCCGCGTACGTTCAGTAACTTCCTCGCCATCGCGGTACTGCAGGCCCGCGCGGCGGATCGCGTCCAGCCCCGCTGGGTGAATCTTGTCGATGCCGATCTGTCGATAGCCCGGCGCGTGACTGGAAAGCAGATTCGCGACCTCTGCAGTAAAGGCATCAGCCGCGGGGCCGATCCGATCACCACGGGCAAAATAGAACATATCCGCACCAGAACGGCTTTCGCGCACCAGTGGATTGAATTCCGCAAGGAAAGGTGCGTTCTTGTAATCCCAAAGCACCATATAGCCATTGGCACAAAGCAGGCAGGCCCGGAACGGGTTGTGGGTGTTCCACAACTGCATATTCGTGGTGTCGGTCGCGTACCGGATGTTCAGGGGATCGAACATCAAAAGGCCTCCATAGCCGCGCGCCACGATAGCATCGGTCAGGCGTTTGTGCCGGGCCTTGCGCATTTCGGCAAGGTCGGGCAACGCCAGCCCTGCCTCGAGCCATTCGGCATGGGCAAGTGCGGTTGGCCCGATCTCGATACGGTTGCCGTCATTCTCGGTCCCATCGCCAAGGCGTGCGCCTTGCCTTGGGTCAATCTTGCGATTGTTGCTATAATGAACATTCATTTGTTTTTCATCATTGTGTGCACAATCTGAGATTTCCTTCATTTTTCTGTCGACCTCCCATGTCCTTTACTCCAAATTAGACACGCATATTGAAGCCGTTGGCGTCATAAATTGGTCCAGACAAGACTTCTGCATCATAGAAGCTGCCCAGAATTTCCACTTGGAGTGTTGTTCCAGGTGATGCAAATTCGGCGGCAACATAGCCCATCGCCATTGACTTGCCGACACGGTGCGCATAGCCACCCGAACTGACGTAGCCGACAGGCGTGCCGTCTTTAAGGATGGCTTCGTCATGGGCGACATCAATCCCGTCAGTGTCGATGACCATTGTCAGCAGTTTCTGCGAAACGCTCTTATCACGTGCTTTTAATGCAGCTTCCTTACCGACAAAATCCTTCTCCCAGTTAATGAAGACATCCATCCCGGATTCGACCGCATTGAAATCCGGACGGTATTCCATTGTCCATACACCCCAACCTTTTTCGAGCCGCATTGACAGCAGCGCACGCGCGCCATACCAGCGAAAGCGCAGATCAGCACCAGCCTCTTCTATAGAGTCGGCAAGGCGCATCAAGTATTGCGGCTTGCAGTAGATCTCATAACCCAACTCGCCGGAGAAACTGATCCGGTTGATAATTACCGGAACACCACCAACGAACGTCTGCCGCTGGTCACGGAACTTGAAGGATTCTGAGGAAACATCGTCCCGGGTGATCCGGGACAGCAGTTCCCGCGATTTTGGGCCGGACAGGGCGACTCCGTGCCAGTCGTCGGAAACATTGGCGTAGGCAATGTCTGTGGGAAGGTCTTTTTCGAACCAGCGGCGGTGCGCCTCTTGCATGGCTCCCGACCCGAACAGCATGAAATGATCCTCGGCAAGGCAAGCCACTGTCAGATCGCCGTAAAGCTTGCCCTTGGGCGTCAGCATTGGTGTCAGCGTCAGGCGGCCAGGCTTGGGCACGTGTCCTGCAAGAATGTGGTTTAGGAAATCGCGCGCACCTGCCCCTTTGAATTCGTGTTTGCCGAAGTTGGCGATCTCGATACCACCAACTGCTTCACGCACGGCTTTGATTTCACGCGCGACATAGTCATGCGACCGGTTGCGCTCAAAGGTTGGAACTTCATGCGCGTCGTCGGGGCCATCTGCAAACCAGAGTACGTGTTCGAGGCCAAAGCTCTGATCCATGACCGCNCCTTTGGCGATCATNCGATCATAGAGCGCGGTCGTCTTTTGCTTNCGGCCTTTGGGCAGGGTTTCATTCGGGAAGGTCATCACGAACCGGCGTTCNTAGTTTTCCGACGATTTGATCGAGCCCCAGTCAGGTGTCGCNAACTCACCAAAACGNGCNACATCCATCGCCCANACGTCAATGGATGGTTCACCGTCGATCATCCATTCTGCTAAAGTCAGACCTACACCTCCACCTTGACAAAACCCCGCCATAACCCCAACAGCTACCCAGTAGTTTTTCATGCCTGGAACAGGACCTATCAGGGGATTACCATCTGGACCAAATGTGAAAGGACCATTGATCACGTCCTTAATTCCTGCATTGGCCATAGCTGGGAGACGCTCAAATGCAGTTTCTAGACGCTCTGCTATGCGGTCTAGGTCTGATGGCAGTAATTCATGACCGAAGTCCCACGGTGTCCCGTTTATTTTCCATGGGGTTGCTCGAGACTCATATGTACCTAGCAACATTCCTTGCCCTTCTTGACGACAATATATATTAGCCTCGAAATCTATACCATGCGGTATTTGTTGGCCGAAATTTTCGACTTCACTTATTCGCTCCGTAATTAGATAATGGTGCTCCATCGGTTGAACGGGCAGGTGAATACCAGCCATGAGACCGACCTCGCGCGCCCACAGACCACCACAATTCACAACGTGCTCCGCATTGATCGTACCTTTAGGGGTAACAACATCCCAGGTCCCATCGGGACACTGAGTCATATTGGTCGCACCACAATGGGTGAAATATTGTGCCCCATGCACCTTAGCCGCCTTGGCAAAAGCATAGGTAGTTCCGGACGGGTCAAGATGGCCGTCCTGCGCATCCCAAAGCACTGCGTGGTAATGGTTAGGATCAATCAATGGATGACGTTCGGCCAGCTCTTTTGGTGAGATGAATTCCTGATCTAGGCCCATGTACCGTGCCTTTGAGCGCTCAACTTTGAGATAATCATACCATTCCTTGGTAGAGGCAGCATAGAAACCACCAGTCTGATGCAGGCCAACTGATTGACCGGACAGTGCTTCGATCTCCTTATAAAGATTAATAGTGTATGATTGAAGTCGTGAGATGTTGGGGTCTGAACTGATGGTATGGATACCCCCAGCCGCATGCCAGGATGAACCAGAAGTCAGCTCGTCGCGTTCGAGTAGGATTGCATCTTTCCAACCAAATTTAGCTAAGTGGAATAGGATAGAACAACCAACAACTCCGCCACCAATAATAACTACTTTCGCGTGTGACGGCAGTTTCTTTCCATTTNTGTTAGGGTCAATTTGAATATTAGGCATTCTTCTTTTTTCTCCAAAAACCGTCAGAAATCTGTGGCCACACCNCCTTCAGTTTTGCGTTTGTCAACAAATGCGTCAAGCTCATCTCTGATTGCAGGCTCCAAATCGGGGAGTTCATAAACGGAAAGGCGTTTTTTCCATTCAGCGTTAGCGCGTTCGATGGTGACTGGCGACCCTGCCTCTCGCCAGGTCTCAAAGTTACGCCAGTCACTCAAGATTGGAGAATAAAAAGCATTTCGATAACGCGCTTGTGTATGTTCTGTTCCAAAAAAATGCCCTGCTGGTCCAACCTCGTTGATGGCATCTAGCGCTATTTCTTCTGAGTTGCTCAAAACTGGTTGAAGAAACTCTGTAATCATTTGTAGTAGGTCAATATCAAGGATTATTTTTTCATAAGAACAACAAAGGCCGCCCTCAAGCCATCCCGCCCCATGCATGAGCATATTGGCGCCCCCGTTGATTGCGCCCCAAAGAGAAAAAACTGACTCATATGCTGCTTGAGCATCCACCGTATTAGCGGCACAAACATTTGAAGAGCGATAGGGGATCTTATATTTTCGTGCTAATTGCCCCCCAATGTGCTGTGCTTTCATGTACTCTGGCGTGCCAAATGCTGGCGAACCAGTTTTCATATCTACATTTGATGTAAAACCACCATACATTACTGGCGCTTTTGGGCGTACCATCTGTGTGAAGGCTATACCCGCAAGAGCTTCTGCATTCTGCAAAGTTATGGCCCCCGCAATTGTTACAGGCGCCATTGCCCCAGCAAGTGTAAAGGGCGTAATTACTACCGGCTGTCCCATAGCAGACAACTCCATGATGCCTTGCAACATTGGAATATCGAGTTGCAGGGGAGAATTCGTATTGATAATCGAGAACATACAGGGTTGTTTACGCATTTGATCTCGTGATAATCCATGTGCAATCCGTGTCATTTCTATTGTGTCTAAAACACGCTCCTTCCCAAGCGAATAGATACAATAAGCTTTATCTGTCAATGTGATATAGTCATGGATGCAATCCAGATGGCGGACAGAAGGATGAATGTCGACGGGTTCTACAGGATAGCCACCTGTTATATGCAAAACGTTATGCATCTGCGCTAATTTTAAAAAGTTACGAAAGTCTTCCTGGTTGCCTGTGCGTCGACCTGTGTCTGTATCTGAACAATTTGGGGCACTTGCCATCATTGCAAAAGCAATGTTGTTTTCACCCATAATTACATTGTGCTCCTTATTGCGCGCATGAAGAGTGAATTTTGATGGCACATGTTCTATTACTTCTAAGATAAGGTCAGGGTCAAATCGTACGCGCATATCACCATTTTTGACGTCAGCTCCCGCCAATTTCATGATAGCACGAGCATCAACATCCAGAACATCTATACCAGTTTCAGATAGCAACTTAAGGGATGCTTGGTGAATATTTTCTAGTTGATCATCAGAAACGATTTCTACAGGTGGATAGGAGAGTATAAGTTTTTCGAATGGACGCTGAATAATTTTGGGTGCAGTTAAGTTATTATCACGCTGCCGCCCACGTCGGCCTCGCACCTTTCGTTCTAATTTATCTGAAGTCATTAGTTACTGCACTCTCTCTTAAAAACGTGATCTAAGCGCTATTTTTTTTAAATGACGCGGTTCTTTAAAGTCGGCTTATTAAGGATTATAGATTATTAAACTTGAGAAATTCAGTCTAATTAAAAATTGTAGAGGCCATTCTTTTTTGTAATGACTTATACATTTCTTAAGGTATAGATTTAATTTGAAATAGAAAGCTATTGGCACAGGGCCTGCGTATTATGAAAAACCTAGCTAGTCTTACTTCTCTCCGCGTTTTTTCGGTTGTTGGAAAGCGTTTAAGCTTCACAGATGCAGCAAAAGAGTTGGGTGTCACACAGAGTGCTGTCAGTAGGCAAATAAAATCTCTTGAAAACTCTCTTAATATAGATCTTTTCAATAGAGTGGGTAATAGCGTTTCTTTAACGAAAGACGGTGAGTCCTTGCATCGTAGAATCTTCGAAATTTTTGGCCTGATGGAAGATGCAATAAGTGACATCACAAACTCAGTACAACAACGTAAATTAAATATACTTGCGCCACCCACTCTGGCAGCCCGTTGGCTGACGCGGCGCCTATTATCTTATCCCCACCATTTTCCAGGAATTGAACTAGCTGTACATACAAAAGCCCGTTCCGATATTAGGATGGATTGTGTTATTCACTATGGAAACCAACCTACAGTAGGTTCGGAAAGCCAGCAATTACTTTTGGAACACCATATAGCAGTTTGCTCCCCTAAACTTTTGCAAGATAGAGATGCCATGCGCGTAAGCTGTCTTTTGCATGTGTTTGACGATGGACAGCGTTTTCCACTCTGGGAAGATTGGCTTGCGATAGAAGCAAACCATCCGGATTTACCTATTAATGCGTCAATGGAATTTGCATCGCTCGAGCTTGCTATCCAAGCTGCCAAAAATTCAGTTGGCATCGCGGTAGTGGACCGTAACATGATTGAATATGAGTTAAGTGCTGGCAGTCTTGTGCCAATTTCTGCGGCAACGGTAGTTGGTCCGAGAGGTTATTGGCTTGAGATCTCAAGTGAGCACCAATCAAAAGGACGTTCAGTGGAGTTATTTCGCTGGTTAAGACGTGTTAGAGATGCCGACACGGAAACGTTTGAGTAACTAGATTGTGTATTATTATCGTTTTAAAGTTGATAAAACTTTTCTAGTTGCTTGAACTAAAGGGTCATGTGTGTCTTTTAAAATTTGGATACGATCAAATCTCTTAGTATCTTGATTTACAGATAATCTAAGCGCATTGCCGAAAGCCATTCTTAACTCTGTTCCAATATTAAATTTACAAATTTTTGAATTTCTCGCTAGTTTAATTCTTTGATTTANAGGCACACCTGAGCCCCCATGAATAACTAATGGGACATCAGAAACCGTCTCAATGGATTTAATTCGATCTTCGTCTAAACCACCTTCTTTATTTTGCTGAAGATGAATGTTACCTACCGAAATTGCCATAGCATCAATGTTGGTTTCTGTCGCAAATCTTGCAGCCTCTTCCGGCTTAGTGCCATCAGAAGTCTCTCCTCCAGAATAGCCTACGAATCCAATTTCTCCTTCACAAGATACACCCACCGAGTGGGCTAAATCGGCAATTTTTGCAGTCTCATCTATATTTTTTTGTAATGGTTTTCTAGAGCCATCAAACATAATTGATGTAAAGCCACAATCTAACGCAATTTTGCATTCTTCAAATGTATAGCCATGGTCAAGATGAGCAACCACGGGCATGCTGGAATTCTCGCCTAAGTATCGAAACATTTTACCTAAAATAGGTAAAGGAGTATGTTCCCTACATGATGGTCCTGCCTGAAGAATGATAGGAACATTTTCAGCTTCTGCTGCCGCCACGTAAGCGCACATGTCTTCCCATCCAAGCGTCACAAGTCCTGCGACCGCGTAACCATTTTTTAATGCAGGTTGAAGCACTTCTGCAAGTGTCGCTATGCTCATTTAAATTTCGCAATCATATCTTTAATTCCTGGGATTGTTTCCACTTGATAAGCATGCGTTGGTTGAAAATATTGAATTAAACTTCGTTGGCTTAGACCCCCCAGAATAGTGAAATAATACATTTCATATCCAGGCAAAACGCAACAGGGATGATAGCCGTGATCAATACAAATTGTAGAGCCGTCAACAATGTGATACGCGTCTCCTGATTCATTATCACTCCGTTGAAGCATCTGCAGACCAGAGCCCCAATTTGGTTTGAAACGGAAATTATAGGTTTCATCGTGATGTGTTTCTTTTGGAATTCGGTTTGTATCATGTTTGTGACTCGGAAACCCTGACCAGCCTCCGGCACCAACTGTAAATAATTCACTAACTAATAATCTACCAACTTTATCATGTTGTTTTTGACCTAAAATGTGTTTGATTTTTCGATGTGTTTTTGTTTCATCAGAGCCATATTGTACTAAATCATATTCTCGTACATCAAAAGGAATAAGAACTTTATCATATTTTGCCCCTGCAATAAAAACTTCTGCATTTTCTGACATGCAAGCCATTTCTGCTTTTGCTCCAACTGGAACATAAACACCTTCCGGTTCTCCATCCCAAACATCCTCAACTCTATTTCCAAGCATCCTGAACTCCATGCCCTCAACATTTATGTTGATTGTACCAGTAGCAGGTACTATGCACGTTTCATATCCAGGTACTTGATATTCAAAAGCCTCTCCCTTTTTGAGCTTTACAATGTTAAAGTAATTCAGGGGCACAGTTTTGTTGTTAGTATCCACAATAGGTTTATTTTCATTATCATAAGGAGGTATGTGCATATTAAACTCTCTTTGGATGAGGATGCTTCTTCATAAATGCATCCAATTGATCATGAGTCGGCATAGCTGGTGCACAGCCTGGTTTTGATACCACGATTGCCGCACAAGCTGACCCTCTACAGATAGCTTCCTTTAAATCTCTTCCTTCTGATATTGACGAAAGTAACCCTGCCATAAAGCTGTCTCCTGCCCCATTTGGTTTTATAGGTGCGGCTGGAAAAATACCTGTGTGAATTTCTTTACCGCTAGCAAATGTTATTGCCCCTTTGCTACCCATTTTATAAATTACTATACGTTCACTGTTTTTTGCCAGTCGCTCTGCTACGTTAAGGCCTTCTTTAATTCCGCCAGCCATAAAGTCAAATTCTTCATCATTACCAATAAGCAAATCACTCTGTTTGCCAGCTTGTGTTAACACATCAGACGCAATTTCAGGTGAGGACCAAGAGTAAGGTCGATAATCAATATCGAATATTATAGGTAATCCTGCTTCTTTTGCCTTTTCAAAGGCCAAAAATGTAGCACTCCTAGACGGTTCACAAGCTAAAACTGTGCCGGTAGCAAGTAATGCTCCAAAATCGCTATAGTTAATTCTACTTATATCTTCATTAGTTACTTGAAAATCTGCTGCGTTATTGCGGTAAATTACATTTTGAAAATTGTTTATACAACTCTCATATATAGCGAGTGATGTGCGATATTCACCACTAACATATTTTACGAACTGCGTGTCTACACCGTAATATTTTAGCCGGTTTAAGCAAAACCGACCCACAGCATCATCTGAAACACTAGTAATAAGGGCCGAATAAGAGCCAAGCTTAGATAGACCCACGCATATATTCGCTGATGAACCACCTAAATCTGCTTTAAAGGTGCTCGCATTTTCGCTTTTTACGCCTATGGGGTCAGCAAACATATCCATCCCGGCTCGCCCTAGTACTGCAAATTTGTTTTTCTGAATTCCTTCTATTAGAGCGTTCATCATACTCCCCGACGCTGACGTTTACGCGTCTTTTCCCAATTTATATGTGCATCATATACTTTATCACTGTTGGCCACTTGTGGTGTTCCAACTTCCCACCATGCGTGACCTTCGGCAGTCCAACCCTCATATGGATCAACTTTCATTACAATCACATATGTTCTATCTGATGCCTTTGCTCTATGAAATGCATCGGCGAGTTCGTGAGGGTTTGACACTGTTTCAGCCATTGCACCCATGGAAGTGGCATGTGCTTCAAAGTCGACATTAAATGGTTCGTTAATAGTTGGGCAGTCAGAAATTAAGTTATTAAAGCTTTCGTTTCCTGTATTGTTTTGCAATTTATTAATTACTGCGAAACCGCCATTATCTAGCAATATTATAATGAGTTTTTTATTACTTAAAACGCTTGAATAAATATCAGAATTCAGCATTAAATAAGAGCCATCACCACAAAAGCTAATTGTATCTTTTTCGGGTTCATTCTGACTTTGGGCAATTTTTGCTCCCCATGCACCAGCAATTTCATATCCCATGCATGAAAACCCAAACTCAACATCAACCGTTCCAATATCAAGGGTTCGCCAATTTGCTGTTACCTCAGCTGGTAGTCCACCAGCTGCAGCTACTATGCGATCTCTTTTATCACAAATTGCATTAACAACACCGATTGCTTGAGCATAAGAATTTGGGCGATTATTTACGACTGATATATTATCAGAAACATAAGCATTCCATTTCCTTCGCTCATCTTGTGCAAAAGACATCCATTCATAAGATGCTTTAAAACCTGAGCAAGCTTTGCTGAGTGTTTTCAATGCTAGCTTTGCATCACCTACAATAGGAAGTGATAAATGTTTTGTGGCATCATGCCTGGCAGCATTTATTGAAATAAATTTTGAATCCATTGAAAAAACTGTCCAAGAACCTGTNGTGAAGTCTTGTAAACGTGTTCCAACAGCAATAATAAGGTCTGCTTTATTTGCAATTGTATTGGCGCTGTTGGAACCGGTTACTCCAATCGGCCCAATGTTTAATGGGTTGCTGTCTAAAAGATTTGCACGACCTGCAATTGTCTCTACTATCGGTATGTTATGTATTTTGGCAAAATTAGTGAGTTCTGATACGGCACCTGAATATTGCACGCCGCCACCAGCGATAATTATTGGTCTTTTAGCAGACATAAGAAGTTCTGCAGCAGAAGAAATTTCGTCTATATCAGGGCTTTGACGGCGCACTTGGTGCATTCTTCGGTCAAAAAATGATTTAGGATAATCAAAAGTCCACCCTTGNACATCTTGTGGTAATGCTATAAATGCTGGCCCACAATCTGCAGGATCAAGCATGGTTGCGATAGCAGCGGGCAGCGTTTGTAATACCTGTGCAGGGTGGGTAATTCTATCCCAATAGCGAGTAACAGGTCTAAATGCATCGTTTACACCGTAGGTAGGATCTGAAAANTTTTCAATTTGNTGCAATACNGGATCTGGTAGTCGTGTNATAAAAGTATCACCACANAGCANTAGCATGGGTAATCTGTTTGTGTGGGCAAGTCCTGCTGCTGTCAGCAGATTAGCTGTTCCAGGACCAGCACTTGCAGTACAAAACATAAAACGCTTTCTTAACCAATATTTTGAATATCCCGCTGCTGCAAATCCCATACTTTGTTCATTTTGACCACGATAAAGTGGCAATTCTTCTTTATGGTTATAGAGTGCCTCACCGAGGCATGTAACATTTCCGTGGCCAAAAATTCCAAAACCACCACCGCATAGGCGTTTTTCTTTCCCATCAATTTTTATAAATTGGGAGGATAGCCAACCCACAATGGCTTGCGCTGTTGTAAGTTTGATCGTATCGTCGCTCACCTTATCACTCCTATTGTTGAAACATCAATTTTTCTTGTTTTAAATGAATCTTGCACCCTACCTTGTGTTAAGATACAAGCAATTCGTAGCAGGTTACAAACCCATTTATCAAGATTAAAGGAATGATACATGGCTGATATAGGGATCGGTATTATTGGCGGTGGATATATGGGTAAAGCTCATTCTGTTGCTATGGCTTCCGTAGGGGCTGTTTTCAACACAAAGCTAAGACCTAAATTAGAAATGATTGCAGCAAGCACCCTTGAAAATGCTAAAAAGTATGGAAACGAATTTGGTTTTAAAAAAGCGACTGGGAATTGGTTGGAACTTGTAAATGATTCTTCCGTAGAGGCAGTAATTATTGCATCACCNCAAAACACGCATTATGAAATTGCAAAAGCAGCTTTGTCTTTGGGCAAACCTGTCCTCTGCGAAAAACCACTTGCTGATACAATTGAAAATGCTCGNAGGATGGTTGCAGATGCTGAAAATGCAAACATAGTAAATATGATCGGCTTTAACTATATTCGCACTCCTGCAACTCAGTTTGTTAGAAAGTTAGTCTCTAATGGAGAACTTGGTGATATCACATGGTTCAGAGGAACCCATGAAGAAGATTTTCTAGCTGATCCTCAACACCCATTTAACTGGAGATGCAACGGTATTTCTAATGGNAATTTAGGTGACCTTGCCCCACACCCAATTAATGCAGCACTTGCGTTGTTAGGCCCTATCGAAAAGGTTATGGCAGATATAGAAACTGTTCACGTTTCTCGCCCTGGTGGAAGTGTGAATAACGATGACCATGCGCAAATTATGTGTCGTTTTGAAAATGGGGTGATGGGTCATATTTACTCAAGTCGAACTGCGACTGGAAGAAAAATGGGTTATGGCTATGAGATCCATGGCACAAAAGGCTCAATTCGTTTTGACCAAGAAGATCAAAATGCNATTTGGCTTTATCTCGCTGAAGGACCGGAAACACAGCGTGGTTTCCGTAAAATTCTAACAGGACCTGAACACCCTGATTTTAAGGCTTTTTGCCTTGGGCCGGGACATGGAACCGGATATCAAGACTCTATTATCATTGAGGCAAAAGACTTCCTTGAAGCAATAGAAAAAGGTACAACAATTTGGCCTACATTTAAGGATGGACTTGCAGTTGCTGAAGTGGTGGAGGCTGTTTTNAAGAGTGCCCAAGNCGGGAGTTGGGTTGAAGTAAATAAGGTTTAAGGAGTTCGTAAATGTCTATTCAAATTGGAAATGCGCCATGCTCTTGGGGTGTTGAATTTGCGAATGATCCTCGAAACCCGTCTTGGAGAGACGTATTAAAGGATTGTTCAGAGGCAGGCTATAAGGGGATTGAATTAGGCCCTGTAGGATTTATGCCGGAGGATAAAGTTGAATTAGCAGAGGCTTTAAATCAATTNGGTCTCGAGCTAATTGGAGGTGTTGTATTTAGACCTTTTCACGACCTAAATAGCTGGGATGATGTTATGGATGGAGCGGTCCGAACCTGCAAGGCACTGAAGGCGCACGGAGCAAAACATCTAGTTTTAATTGACTCCATTTCTCCACGCCGAGAGCGAACAGCAGGCAGAGCAGATGAAGCTGAAATTATGGAACATGACGAATGGGTTTTATTTCGTGATCGAATTGTAACAATTGCAAAACTGGCTGCTGAAGAATTCGGATTAATCCCTGAACTTCATCCTCATGCAGGCGGTTTTATAGATTTCGAAAAAGAAGTTGAAAAAATTCTTGCAGAAGTTGACACAAAAATACTTAAGTTATGTATTGATACGGGCCACTGTACCTATGCTGGGTTTGACCCGATTAAATTTATGAAAAAACATATGGATAGAATTACTTACGTTCATTTTAAATCAACTAATTTAGAGATCAAGAATGAGGCTATTGCAAATCGTACTGGATTTTATGATGCCTGTGGAAAAGGCATATTTTGTAATTTATCAGAAGGAGAAGTCGATTTTATTGAGATTCGTAAACTTCTTTTGAACTCAAAATATAAAGGCTGGTGCACTATAGAACAAGATTGTGACCCGATGCTTAACCCAGACCCGCTTGGTGATGCGCGAAAAAATAGAGAATATTTGGAAAGCATTGGTTTTAAATAAGGACAAGGATATGGCAAAATTAAACTGGGCAATGGTTGGTGGTGGTGAGGGAAGCCAGATTGGACCGGCACACCGGTTGGGTGCGCAAGCAGATGGATTATTCAAATTTACAGCGGGTGCTCTAGACCATCGACCAGAGGAAGGACGGAAATACGCTCAAAGTTTAGGTGTGGACATTGAGCGAGCATATGGTAATTGGCAAGAGATGCTTGAAAACGAAATTNNACGTGAAGACCGCATTGATCTNGTAACTGTTGCAACTCCTAATGACACTCATTTTCAGATTACAAAAGAGTTTTTGAGTGCGGGATTTAATGTNCTTTGTGAGAAACCNATGACTATGAGTGTAGAAGAGGGGGAAGAAATAGTAAATATTGCCCAAAAATCTGGTAAGATTTGCGCTGTAAATTATGCATACTCAGCTTATCCAATGGTCCGTCAAGCTCGTGCCATGGTTCGTTCTGGTGAAATAGGCAAAGTGCGTTTGGTAGTGACTAATTTTAGCCACGGACATCATAGTAATCAGAGTGATGCAGATAACCCGCGTGTTCGGTGGAGGTATGATCCCACAATGGCTGGGGTTTCCGGGCAATTCGCTGANTGTGGNATTCATGCTTTACACATGGCNAGTTTTATTTGTGATGATGAAGTTCAATCNTTATCNGCTGATTTTGCNTCAGTTATTGCCAGTAGAGAATTAGAAGATGATGCAATGGTNAATTTTAGAATGAGCAAGGGTACTGTCGGGCGATTATGGACATCCTCGATTGCAATTGGAAGGCAACACGGCTTCGATTTTCAGATCTTTGGTGAAATAGGCGGTTTGCGTTGGCNTTCAGAACAACCTAACCAATTAATTTATACCCCGTTAGAAGGACGAACTCAAGTTTTGGAGAAAGGCGAAAAGGGACTTCATGAAGATGCAAATCGACTATCTCGTGTAGCAATAGCGCACCCAGAAGGTTTTCCTCTAGCAGTAGCCAATATTTATTGTGATTTAGCTGATACAATTAAAGGTCAAGAGCGAGACGGTCTTCCAAGGGCTGCTGATGGTTTAAGGTCAATAGCAGCAGTTCATGCTGCGGTAGCTTCGGCTAAAAATAACGGTGAATGGGTAGATGCACGACCACCAATGTTTCGTTAATTTAGATAATTAATATAAATAAATTGAGTCATGCTATGCAATTACGGGTTCTCTTTTCCCTATAAATTAATGCAGCCAGCAAATTTTTTATTTTGAATCTCTATCAACAATCCATTGAACGTTAGGTTCGGTTTTAAATCTCCATTTACGTAATGGGCCCGCCATTACATTCAAGTAATACATCTCAAATCCATAAGGCACTCCACATGGATGGTGCCCTTTAGGAACGAGTACTAGATCACCATCTGAAACGGCGATCATCTCATTAATAGATCCATCCTCATGGTATATACGCTGCATACCAAAGCCGTTTTTTGGATTAATGCGATGATAATATGTTTCTTCTAAATAGGTTATATTCGGGAAATCATCNTCATCGTGCCTATGGCTAGGATAGGACGACCAGTTTCCATCAGGTGTAAAAACTTCGGTAACTAAAAGACTGTCGCAATAATCCTCATCTTCCATTGCGATATTGTGAATATAACGTGTGTTACTTCCACTCCCTCTTTTAATTAGCTTTATCCCATTTGGTTCTATTTTTCTCGCTGGATGCCCGCTTTTACCTGGGGCAGAACATACGGCTACGACACAATCGGTTTTGGCGTTGAGGGACCATTTTTGTCCATTTGGAATGTAAAGAGAATGAGGGGGCTTTTTTTCAAACACATCCATTCTATCACCCAAAATACCCCAATTCTGGCCTGCAGCGTTTATTTCAGCTTTGCCTTCTATCATCACTAAAATACATTCATATTCATTGGTTTCATCGCTCGCAGTTTCACCCGATTTTAGCTTGTAAAGTGTAAATCCAACATAATTCCAGTTTTCTAAATGAGGGCCATTGGCAGTACTCGCATTTAAATCATGAATTTTTCCAAATTCGCTTGTAGGTTTCCGTAAAAGATTAGACATTCTTCACCTGATTATGGAAGACGCTTACTGTTATTATTGTGAAGTGCTATTTGGAAGTCGTCTTCGCTCATATTTTCGTTTAAAGCTCTATTTAGTAATTCTGCCTGGCTCTCAGAAGCTAACCCCCCGACTGGTGGGTCAGTATCAAGATTGGTTGGGAAGGGGTATCCTTCTGCTGCTGCTGCTATAACGGCTGCTCTTTCACCGCCAGTTAAATTAAGTTCCTTAATTGCTGGGTATAAAGCCTCAACCATTGATGTTCGGTCAATTCTTTCGAGTGACCTGCCCATTGGAGAGGAAATTTGAAGAAGATTTGCCATCCTTTGAATATTTTCTGACTTGTTTTCACCTGCAGCATGAAAAAGAGCAGGATTAAAAAAAAGCATATCCCCTTTTTCTAAAGGTATTTGAATATAGTTTTCCTCAAAAATTTTGCGAAAGGTAGGAAGAAGTGTTGCTATATAGCCAGCATTGTATCTCTGTGAATTAGGTAACAGCTTTGTTGGTCCGCTCTCTATTGGCATATCGCAATGGGCAATTGCTCCTTGAAGGGTAAGGGACATTGAAAGTAAATGTGCATGCTTTGGAAAATTTTCGGCTTGTTTGGGTGTCATAAAACCTAAATGATAATCACGGTGACAGGTTTGAGCCTTGCCCCCTGGTCTAACTAAGTTTACCTGGGAGGTCATCTGATACCATGGACCCAACCAAGCTTCGCATACAGCAGCAAGAGCTATACTGGAGAAATAACGAGAGAATAGGTTTGGGTTGTGTATGCAAAGTTTTTGAAGTGAATTCCACACACGGTCATTTGCACCTTTTTCCCCGAAATGATCTCCACCGCTATTTTCAGCTTTTTCCTTTATAATTATTTCATTAAAGAGCTCAGTCACTTGCTCNAACATTTGCAAATCAGAAATTGCACCCTTAACGACTAAAGCGCCAGATAATTCACTTATCACTGAGGCCCACTCACTCATTAATTGGCGNCGNGTGNTTGGATTAGCNAGAGNGNAGACAACAGTATGGTTGCTATATATAGGAATATTATGTTCTAAATTTTCTGCAAATTTTAATGAAGACGGATCAATTTTTTCAGAAATGAGTGTTAAAAATTGATCAATATTGCAGTCTTTTTCTGTGAAATACCCGTCCATTACATTTTACTCCAAATCATTTAATTGAATTTTTTTTCCACTTTCAACGGACTTTAATGCTGCCTCCGCTATAATCAGTGCTTTTAAACCATCATCACCAGTAGTTGGCGGGTTANTTTTATTTTGAATTGCTTCAACAAATGCTGCCATTTCGATGGCGTAAGCTTTTTCATATCTTGTCATAAAAAAGTTTAGCAAAGGTGGTTTTTTAAATCCTTTTATAGTAGATATTTCAATATTTTTTTCATGTGTGTTTCCAGCACTGACCATGCCCTTAGAGCCAAGAACCTCAATACGTTGATCATATCCATAAGTTGCTCGTCTTGAATTAGATATTAAACACTGCTTTCCAGAATGGGTACGCAATATTACATTTACACTATCAAAATCACGAACTTCATGTATCTTAGGGTCTGTCATTACTGAACCAGATGCTAAAACAGATTCGACTTCTTCTCCTAAAATCCAACGCGCCATATCAAAATCATGAATGGTCATATCTCTGAATATACCTCCAGATTGAGTTATATAATCTAAAGGAGGTGCGCCAGGATCACGAGATATAATCGTAACCATTTCAATATTTCCAATTTCACCTGAGACAATCGTTGCTTTTAGTGATTGAAAGTCAGGATCAAAACGTCTGTTAAAACCAACCATCAAAGTGGTCTCGGTCTCACTAACAGTTTTTAAACATTGTCTCACACGGTTAAGATTTAAATCAATTGGCTTTTCACAAAAAATAGCTTTTCTAGTTTGAGAAAACCTTTCAATAAGATCTGCATGAGTATTTGTCGGTGTGCAAATTACCACTGCGTCCACATCATCAGACAATGCAACTTCATCAATCGTTCTCAATATGTTTCCAAAGCGCTGCTTGACAACTAAAGCAGCAGACTCATTCGGTTCAGCAACCGCAATTAAAGAAGCTTCACTTATTGAGGTAATTGCTTGTGCATGAACCATTCCTATGCGCCCTGCTCCTAAAATTGCAAACCGAACACTCATTATATTTTGATCCCTAACGACTTTTCGTTACTTCCTAATTTTCATGGGTGGAACCATTAACTTGGTTAAACACCCTTTTATCAACATTAATTAAAAATTTATAAATAATCATCAGACAAAATCAATAATGAGCTGAGAATCACATAAACTTCTTTGTAAAAAGAGAAATACTATAGATGAAAACCATCTCAATAATGTTTTTCTACCTTTTTCATTTACAAATAATCGATAATTACTAGTTTTTTTAACAATAAGAATATTTTTTTTTCTCTGGTGTAACTCATTAAAATAAAACAATAAAAGCATTTAAAATAAATCCATAAAATTTCGAAGAACGAACATATTTTCGAAAATTAAAAAATTATGTTTTTTGTTCAAAATTTTTGTTGATTTTAAATTAATGTTTCTTTTACATCAAATAAAATATCCTTATGTGATATTTTAGATAATTTAAGACATTTTTATTTTTGGGAGGAAATAGTTATGAAGAAGATTTTACTGGCTGTAGCTGCACTTGCCATGTCTTTTGGGGTTGCTAATGCTGGGGACCATAAGGCTAACATTATTGTTGTGACTCACGGCTCAGATACAGACGCATTTTGGGGTGTGGTTCGAAATGCCGTTGAGGCAGCTAAAGAAGATACGGGAGCGAATGTTCAATATAGGAATCCACCAACAGGAGACCTAAATGAAATGGCTTCGTTAATTGAGGCTGCCATAGCTCAAAATCCAGATGGGATTGTTGTATCAATTCCAGATGCAAATATTTTAGGTGGGCCTATCAAAGCAGCAGTTGATGCTGGTATCCCAGTCATTTCGATGAATTCAGGTGCTGGTGTTTCTAAAGAGTTAGGGGCAATTATGCACGTTGGACAGCCTGAATATGAAGCTGGCCTTGGTGGCGGTGAGCGTACAAAAAGCTTGGGTGGCTCAAAAGGAGTTTGTTTCAATCATGAGCCATTCAATTCAGCGTTATTAGACAGATGCCAGGGTTTTGCAGATGGATTAGGGGAAGATCTAAATATGGTTGAGGTTTCAACAGATTTTGACGATATTAAAAACACAGTTATCGCTTACTTAACCTCTAATTCAGACACAGGTGCTGTAATGGCTGTTGGCCCAACCGGTTGTGATCCAACAATTGCTGCACTTGAGGAAATCGGTAAGGCCGGTGATATTGTGTTGGGATGTTTTGACCTAGGCCCTGCAATTGTTGACGGCATCGTTGGCGGTACAGTGCACTACGCAATTGATCAGCAGCAATTTTTACAAGGTTACATTCCTGTTGTGGTCCTTCACTTAAATCATAGAAATGGAACACTACCTGGTAACTCAATCAACTCAGGCCCAGGATTTGTAACAACCGCTAATATAGAGCAAGTGAAAGCACTTGCCGGTGTAGAGCGCTAAAATAATCTCCTTTAGGGAAGGGTGGACGCTTTCATTGTGTCCACCTTTTTTATTTCTTTTGTAGGGTTTTTTGTTTATGGAAGATGAACGTTTAAGGAAGGTAAGCTCACTACAGAGTTTTGTTTCTCGTCCAGAACTTGGTTCTGTTTTTGGATTGGCCATTATTGTCGTAACTTTTATGTCTCTTACCACTGTGAGCGGAACGTTTTCAGCTATGTGGACAAACCCTATTGGTATACAAGCTTGGGTTGAACTGGCGGCATTTGTCGGTATTTTAGCTATTGGCGCTTCTTTGCTAATGATAGCTGGTGAATTTGACCTAAGTATGGGAGCAAATATAGCCTTGGCGGGTCATTCGTTTGCGTTATTATTAACCTTTGGTGTTCCCGTTTTACCCGCTATACTTATTACATTTGTTGAATTAGCATTTTTGGGTTTTATAATGGGGACCATAGTTGTTAGAACCGGTCTTCCTAGTTTTATAGTAACGCTCGGTTTTTGGTTTGCGAGTAGGGGGTTTGCCGTTTTTCTATCGCAAACACTCGTAAATCAATCTCGTCTATCTGTTAAGCCATATCTCAAACCCCCCGCTGGCGGTGGTGAAGACCCTACATTGATCGACAATATATTTGCTTTCGATAAGGCATTCGGACTTCCCTTTGATGCTGAAGTATATTATTTTGCCATTCTTGTGATAATAACCGCTTTCATGCTACATCGAACTAGATTCGGCAACTGGATATATGCGTCAGGTGGCGATGCACAAGCTGCTAGAGCGGTTGGTGTACCAGTAAATCGAGTTAAAATAAGTTTATTTATGATTTCAACTTGCTTGGCGTGTTTATTAGGCGTCTTAACTGTTATGACTTCGGGGGCATCAGATCCAAAGGCGGGAGACTTTCGCGAATTACATGCTATAGCGGCGGCAGTTATAGGTGGTTGCGCACTCATGGGAGGATATGGCTCTGTTATAGGCGCCGTTCTCGGGGCATTTATATTTGCAATTGCTAGTAGAGGAATAAACTTCGTTCCATTCATCGATAATAATTTGTTCAGGGTTATGCTAGGCATGATGGTTCTTGGTGCTGCTCTTCTAAATCAGTTTTTGAGAAACAGGGTTTTGAGAGGGTGACATGACGCCAACCATACAATTAAACGGAGTATCAAAATTTTTTGGAAATATAATAGCCTTGAAGGATATTTCTTTTGAAGCCCATAAGGGTGAGGTAACAGCTTTATTGGGAGATAATGGTGCTGGAAAATCTACATTAATCAAGTGTCTTTCTGGAGTTCATGCTCCAGATGAGGGTGAAATAATTATTGAAGGAAAGCCAGTTAAATTTAGCTCTCCTCGCCAAGCTGCTGCTGCTGGCATAGGGACAGTCTATCAAGATTTAGCGTTACAGCCACTAATGAGTGTATCTCGAAATTTTTTTNTAGGTCGTGAAATAAACAAAGGGTTATTTTTAGATCTGGATAAAATGAGCGAAATTACCAGGCGAGAGATGGCTAAACTTGGAATTGATGTTGCAGATCCAAATCAACCTATTGGAACGTTATCAGGGGGTCAGAGACAAACACTTGCAATATCTCGAGCCATTTATTTTGGAGCAAAAGTCTTGATACTTGATGAGCCAACTTCCGCACTCGGACAGAAACAACAATTAGAGGTATTGAGGACAATCAATGAAGTCCGAAATAGGAAAGACATTGCAATAATTTTTATTACTCATAACGACCTTCATGCACGATTAATTGGAGATAGATTTACATTCCTTAATAGAGGGCGAATTTTAGCAAACGGAAATCGTGAAGCTATTGATACTGATAATTTAAGAAGTTTGATGGCAGGTGGCGCAGAATTAGCCGAACTAGAAGCTGAATTAAAAAATTAAACTAATCGGAGTTTGGAGAAAATTTTTTCTATCGTTAGTTGAAAAAACTGGATATTTTGGTTGTTATTTAACCATAAAAAATCCCACCTGTATTTTAAAAATTGCTAGGGTGGAGATTCTGCACATTATCTTAGCTCAGGTAATAAATATTATAAGGAAAACAATGATGCAAAAATATGTACTTCTGGCAAGAGTGAGTAATGAGTTTGCTTCTGCAATGCTAAACAAACCACAAGATCGGCTTGAAATTGTTAGGCCAATTTTAAACGCATTAAATATAGAGGTATGCGAATTTCTCTTTACATCCGATAGTAATTTTAATTTTGTTGGAATTTTAAAAGCTAATTCAGATGATGATGTGGAGGCCTTGAAAAATATTGTTTTTGCGAGTGGAAACTTTTCTGAATGCAATTGGATACGTGCGTATGAATCATCGGAATACAAAAATGTATTTGAAAAAGGTTCCCAAGTTATGGATAGCTATGTTTCTTCCATGGTGGTGGCAGGAAACCCGAAGTGAGATATTCTAGATGTATTAATTTTACTCTCCTCGCTCCATCTATATGGCCGTTAATAGAGGCTTTTTCAAATACAGAAAAAAAAGAGGGATATGAACGTTATTTATGCAAAACGAGTCAAAATACGGGAATAATTTATGAGGTTTTCTTGAATAAAAAAATTGCTTCGGAGAAGTTAGATGTTTTATTAGGCGCACAAGCTCTCAAAGAGCAGCTTCTGGCAAAAATCGCTGTCTCGGAAGGTGAAATTATTTAAAGATAAATTTTTTACGTCTAAATTAATTTCTAACATTATTAGTTGATATTTTATGCATGTAGTTTGTTTGTTTTTATACATCTGCTGCCACCAAACTTTATGTATGGGAGTTTTGCGTGAATATCGTAAAACATTTCTTCTTGACGAGACTTGCATTGTTCTAAGGAAGGTTTCGGACCTTTNACGTCTTCGAGCAATACACATTGACCTCCGATGAAACCGCACACCACTAACTGAGCAAGGAACATATTATTCTCCTTTAAAATTTATATATACGTTTACTTTTTGAGAAAGATGAGTGCTTAATTTGCCCAATCATGGTGCAAAAATTGCACATTAGCAATTTGGAAAATAAACATTTAACATGTTTTCGTTTTAAATGAGAGGTTCGAAGTATTTAGTTGATACCTGCTTCTTGGGATACAATGGTGCTAGTTGAGTATAAAGCAATTTGTCAGGCTCAATATTGAGAATGAAAAACCTGACTGAGTTTATTCTCTCAGCAAAGTTTACAACCGGTTCTAACTTCTTAGTAAACGGCGAAGAGTTAATGCACTAGAAAACACGTTTCTACAATTGATGAATACAGGTGTTGACGGCATTGATAAAGTTTTCTGTTCGAACCCCCTCGCTGCGTCTTTCACTCTGAAAATTTGAAATAAAAGTTCCAGCGATATTTTTTGATGGAACTGCGAAAGCTCTAGCACCACCAGAACCTAGGTGTCCGAATGCATCTGCAAATTCTGTAAACAAAGGTGTGCCGTCTGGAGGGTTTTTCATGAATCCCATAGCCATTGAAGTGGGTCTCTTCAGCAATCCGTCTTCTAAGTCTGACCATTGCAGTTTTAGAGCGTTTTTAACTGAAGAAGTGCTTAAAAGACGAATACCATCTATTTCACCTCCATTTGCAATTAATGCATATATTTTAGCCATAGAGCGAGCATCACCGAAACCTCCAAATGAAGGAACACCCGCCTTCTTGAAACGTAAAGAGTTTTGTTCTGTCGGCCCAAAATTTTTTGGGAAAGCTCTCCAGGCTCTCCTAACTGGGGAGTCAGGGTCTTTTCCTGCGCTATGGATAGAGTCTGCAGGATTTGGAATAATTTCAGCGCAAAGAGCTAATTTCTCTTCTGGAACACCCAAATAATAGTTTACGTTTAATGGTTTAACAATCTCCTCATAAATGAATTTTTGAATAGTTTTACCTGTTACATTCTTAACAATCGCTCCACAAATAAACCCAATGTTGATAGTGTTATATGCACCCTTTTGTTCCACTTCCCATTCAGGACGCTGCTCCTCGATAGCCCTTTGCATCGCCTTTGGATCATACATGTCACCTGGTTTAGCATTTTCATTAGACCAAACTCCGCACCAATGAGATATACAATGTCTTACTTTGATATTCTGTTTATTGAACGAAGCAAATTCTGGCCAATAGTCACATACTGGTTTTTCAAGATTTAATTTTTGCCTATCTGCTAATATATGTATGGAAAGGGCACAAATAGACTTTGCTAAAGAATACATCAGGCAAAGTGTATTTTTATTCCAGGGTTTTGTTCTGTTTGCATCCAAGAACCCGCCCCATAAATCCACAACAGGTTTTCCATCATGATACACACAAATAGCGCTACCTAGTTCACCATGCTTTAAGAAGTTTTCTTCAAACGATAATTTTAAATCATTAAAGTTTTGATGGCAAAAACCGGCAACATTCAATTTTTCGGATTTCATTGGGAACTCCTTAAACAAATTTTTACAGTATGAAATTGCTTAATCCACTTTCGGCAAAAACGATCAAAAAAGCTAAAACAAAGTTAATAGAAAAAAGTAGAACCGATATCCCATGATATATAATAAAACTTCGTTTACGAGTGTTCTCACTAAGTTTTTCATCATCCATGACCCCATTTATTTTAGGAGTGACAATGAGTAAGTTTATTATGAAGCTTGCACTAATAAAAACTGATGATATTGATATCCAAAGTTGATTACCAAATGTTAGCAAATTACCGCTTATTCCAAAAATCAAACCTAGAATAAACAACTTTGGAAAGATAGTTCGTAAGAATGATGATAAATTATCGCCATCTAGTGTTGAAATAGCACTCGGGGAAACCCCTGCGANNAAAAAAATCATGATACCAAGCAGTAGGGAATAATTTATTAAGATTAATATAGATATCAATGAACGCTCCTATTATAAAGCCTTTGCGTACTAAACAATAGGTGGTTAGTTTAATAAGTAAATACTATGAAATTATTATATTTTAATTTTTGGAAAAAATAAAAAAATGAGCGTGGAAAAAGCTATTATAGTTGGCGCAGGCCATGGCCTTAGTGCTTCATTAGCAAGATTATTATCTAAAAGTGGTTTTGATTTAGTTCTAGCTTCTAGGAACGTAGAAAAAAATTATAATTTAGCAAAAGAAACGAACGCGATNCTTGAGGAATGTGATGTGACTTCTATTCAGCAAGTGGAAAATCTTTTTAAGAAAGCGGATGATATTCTTGGGACACCAGACCTTGTAATTTTTAACCCCTCGGCTCGGCTACGAGGAACGGTTGAGGAACTCGATATGCGTGCAGCAAAAAAAGCAATAGAAGTCTCCACAATAGGCGCTCTTTCAGTTGCTAAAGAAGCTGCAACNAGAATGTTACCNAGAGGTTCGGGAAGTATTTTTTTTACTGGAGCCTCCGCAAGTGTAAAGGGTTTTGCAAATTCCTCAGTATTCGCAGTTGGAAAGTTTGGTTTACGAGGTTTGGCTCAGTCGCTTGCTCGTGAGTTGCACCCAAAAAACATACATATTGGACATTTCGTTGTTGATGGTCAGATCTCTTCCCCACTTGACACAAATAATGAATTAGATTCAAAATTAATTTCAGACGAAATAGCAAATGCCTATCTTCACATGCATAGACAGCATAGAAGCGTTTGGTCATGGGAAATAGAATTAAGACCCTGGGTAGAGCGTTTTTGACTCTCATCTGTTTCTATAAAGTCAGAGCAAAAGATTAATTTATTTTCATAAAGAGATGGTATTACCCAGTAGCCTGAATTTTGCAAGGAATGAAAAAATATCCTGTTAGGACTACTGCGTAAAAATTTTTTTCTTATTNTATATGTTTAAAAGTCACTTATCGTCTAGGTTAGTAACGTTAAAAAAGTATAGTAAAAATAAAAAACAGATTCTGAATCATTGCGCATAAGTTGATACCCTTTAAGAATTTTTATTATCNTGTGTGATAAAAACTGGAGAGAGAATGATATGACAAAAATAAACTGGGATGAAAGTGCAGAGTTGGACAAATTAGCAGAGCTTTCCATAAAAACAGGCGTTGCATTGCAGCCAGGCCAAGATCTTTTAATAACTGCTCCATTAGAGGCCGCCCCGCTAGTCCGTAGATTAGCATATCATGCTTACCGAGAGGGAGCTAAAATCATTACCCCTTTATATACTGATCCAGAGGTCGTTCTAGCACGCTACCGTTACGCTCCTAAAGATTCATTTGAAAAAGCCACAAACTGGTTGTTCGATGGGATGGCAGTTGCTTTTGACAACAACACGGCGCGTCTCGCGGTAGTAGGAGAAGATCCCATGCTTTTGTCAGAGCAAGATCCAGAAAATGTGTCAAAAGCAAATAAAGCTGTATCAATAGCATCCTCTCCACTTCGAGAGAGAATCACTCGTTTTGATGTAAATTGGAATATTATTGCTTGGCCTGGAACACATTGGGCAAAACGCGTCTTTCCGAAAATGAGTGAAGATGAGGCGCAATTAGCATTGGCTGACGCTATCTTTAATGCGTCAAGAGTTAAGGTTGCTGATCCAATTCAAGCATGGAAAATACATAATAATAACCTTAGAGAACGAACCGAGTGGCTTAACACCAAAAATTTTGAAGCCCTTCATTTTTATACGGATGGAACTGATTTAACGGTTGGATTGGCTGATGACCATGAATGGATGGGTGGTGCATCTATCGCTAGAAACGGGATTACTTGTAATCCGAATATCCCTTCAGAAGAGGTTTTTACTACACCATACGCGTCAAAGGTAAATGGACATGTTAAGTCTACAAAACCGTTGTCACATCAAGGCACATTAATTGAAGATATCTCGGTTGTATTTAAAGATGGTGTTATCATTGAGGCAAAAGCTTCTAAAGGAGAAGAGGTATTCTTAAAACTTCTGGATACGGATGAAGGTGCTCGCCGTCTTGGTGAGGTGGCGCTAGTTCCTCATGGCTCACCAATATCACAGAGTAACCTGCTATTTTACAATACTTTATTTGATGAAAATGCTGCCTGTCATATTGCCCTTGGGCAATGTTATTCAAAGTGCTTCAAGAATGGGGGTGAGTTAACGAGTGAGGAGGTCAACAAGCGTGGAGGAAACAGTAGTATGATCCACGTTGATTGGATGATAGGTTCTGAAACAATGAATATTGACGGACTAAATAAAGATGGAAATATTACACCGGTCTTTAGAAATGGCGAGTGGTCATAGTGTTTGGAACGTTTGAAAGCATAAAAAAAATTATTTTGCTTTGTATTAGTAAAAAGAAATCATGTATTTAAAAAATTCCTATTTTAACAGGGTCAAAAAATGTGCCAAACTATCAACTGCAGCCTGCATATCAAGTTCTTCGGTCAATTCCTCAGGCGTATGACTGATCCCTTTGTGGCACCTAACAAAAAGCATAGCCATAGGACAAAGGTCAGCTATAGCAGATGCATCGTGAGTTGCTCCTGAAGGGAGTTCAAAGACGGGGTGCCCCGTTTTTGAGATTGCATTTCGTAAAACCAATTTAAGGTGCTTATCACAAGGAGACGCTTGTTGTGAGTAGGTTTTGGATGAAAAAAAATTAATTTTCCGTTTAGCAGCGATCAATTTGAGTCTTTTTATGATAGTTTTTCCACCCATTTCCCGTATTTTATCTGATGCAGACCTAACTTCAAGTACCATTGAAACCTCACTAGGAATCACATTGACGACATTTGGTGCAACGGTAAATTTTCCGATTGTTGCTATCAAATCTGTAGTATCTTTTGCAATTTTTTCTGCGTTTAAAACAAGCTCCGCAGCGCAAGCAAGGGTATCTTGACGATTATGCATCGGGGTAGTTCCTGCATGACCAGAAACTCCTTTTAGAATAATCTGATGTCTCTCAATTCCGGATATTGCTGTGACAATACCTAACGGTAAATTTTTTTTATATAAAACTGGACCTTGTTCAATATGAGTTTCAATATATCCAAGCAACGGGGTATTTCTAAGATCAAGTTTGTGAAGTTCCTCCGGATTAAGTTGGAATTTTATCATGGCATCTCGAATCGAAATTCCATTATCATCCTTCAAATCTAGACTATCGATATCTAAGGTTCCAGCCAATGCCCGAGGGCCAATCAGAGCCGTTGGAAATCGAACACCCTCTTCATCAGCAAAAGCCATCACTTGAACAGAATAAGGCAATGTAATGTTTCTGATTTTCCTTAATGCGAGTATAGGTAATAACACACCCATAATTCCGTCAAATCTACCCCCGTTACGCACTGTATCTTGATGTGAACCAAGCAGAAGAGTTGGGCTGTTTTGGGGGCCTTTAAGCCTGCCTATCACAGTACCTGCATTATCGACATGAACTTTAAGTCCACTATCGTTCATCCAGGTTTTTATTTTTTCAATTGCTGCCTGGTGTTCGGGCGTGAAAGGTAGTCTGGTAACCCCATCATTAGAAGCAGAACATGAGGCGATATCATTTAACATCTGCAAAATAGGTGATGTTTTTTCCATTTTTTTGTTAACTTTTAATCACTTAGGAATCTTTCCTTCCTCCTGATATGAAGGAAGCGTTTTAAACCAGGCGTCATAGGCTGGTTCTTGGATTTTTTTTAGAATGTTCTCTAATTGTTCTATTGGGGTTTCATGGTAATCTACGCGAAGTGTGATAGGAGGTTGTTGGGGCTTGAACACAAGAAGCGCTGCAGACATTAATCCTCTACTGTCACCGCCAGCTTCGGCGCCAGCTCTGAGACTTGCAATGAGTTTTTCTTCGATAGAATAATGAGAATTTTTAAAGGTATCATACATTTTTTTTAGTACATTTCTGTTGCTAAGAATATTTCCAGCTAGCACTAACCCGTCTTCAACAATCTCATCTATGATAACACCATTTTTCCCTCCGCTATAAACATTNGNTTTACCNTNAATNTCGATAGCAGCTATNTGACGGTATTCGCGTCGNGGGTCGTTNTTTGTNGTTNCTTTAATAGCGTTAGACGCAGATACCCCATTTTCCATTTGCTTAAGAGTTTCATCACCCCAAACAATACTAGGNTCTGCTCCTTGTGATGCAGTAAGNCCTCCAAANGGGTGCCCTCTTAATACCCATCCTCCTACGCAAAGGTTACCTGTTGCTGAGGCGCCTGCAAGTATCCCGGTAGTTTTGTCCAGACTAAGAAGCGAAAATGTCATGATAGCTCTTATATAAAGAATTTATTAATTTGCCCATAAAACCATTTTTTTCTTGATTTGTCTATTTATCATGATCAATATTTATCATGATAAATTAATTTTTTCAATATAACTTATGGAAGGTAACTAACATGAAAATATTTAAAACGGTTTATCGCACCGTTGTTGCGGTATTCATGCTAGTGGTATCGAGTTGTCTATTTATGGTTCCTGCTATAGCTAGCACTCCAAGCAATGTTCTAGTTGTAGGGCAAATTGCAGAGCCAAAATCGCTGGATCCAGCAACAGTTACAGCAGTAAACGATTTTCGTATTTTAATGAACGTTTATGATGGTCTAGTGCGTTATAAAGATGGAGCATTGGAAGTAGAGCCGGCACTTGCAGAAAGTTGGGATATTAGTGCTGATGGGAAAACATATACATTCAAATTACGTTCGGGTGTAAAGTTCCATGATGGAACTTCCGTGACTGCNGAAGCAGTNAAATTTAATTTNGATCGAATGCTTGATGACTCTCATCCTTTTCACGATACTGGCCCTTTTCCTCTCAGTTTCTTTTTTTCAGCAATAGAAAAAGTTGAGGCTGTTAACGCTAGTACAGTTAGATTTTCACTAAATGCACCCTATGCGCCGTTTTTATCTAATTTGGCTTATCCGACCGGATTAATTGGCTCACCAGATGCAATCAAAAAGCATGGAAAAGATTTTGGGCGCAATCCTGTTGGCACCGGTGCGTTTAAATTTGATTCTTGGAAATCAAACGAAGCTGTGGTCGTATCACGGTATGATGGACATTGGGACGGTAAAGCTGGAACAGAGGCTGTGATATTTCGGCCAATAACTGATGGCAACACCAGGGTAGCTGAGATGCTCTCAGGTGGAATTGATATGATGGTTGAGGTTCCTCCTACATCATTGGGTCAGTTCTCAGGTGCTGACTTCTCCGTTGTAGAGCAAGCAGGCCCTCATGTTTGGTTTCTAATATTAAATGCTAAAGAAGGACCTTTTGCAAATAAGCTGGTTCGGCAAGCAGCTAACTATGCAATTAATAAAAAAGCGATAGTTGATGACGTGCTTGAAGGTACAGCTGCTATTGCAGCAGGCCCAACCCCCCCAGCGTTTGCTTGGGCTTATAATGATTCTTTAGAGCCATATCCTTATGATCCAGACAAAGCAAAATCTCTTCTAAAAGAAGCCGGTATTTCAAATGCAAAACTTACTTTCTATGTCACGCAAGGTGGTTCAGGAATGTTAGACCCCGTTGCTATGGGCACCGCTATACAGGCAGACCTCGCAGCNGTNGGTTTTGATGTTGAGATTAAAACTTTTGAATGGAATGCTTTTCTTGGTGAAGTGAACCCTGGACTTGAAGGTAAAGCAGATATGGCAGAGATGGCTTGGATGACAAATGACCCAGATACTCTCCCTTATCTGGCGCTTCGTACATCAGCTTGGCCAGACCAAGGAGGTTTTAATTCTGGCTATTATTCTAACCCAAAAGTTGATGAGTTGCTTGAGGCAGCTAGATCATCTACCGACCAGAATGAACGTGCAAGTCTTTACAAAGAAATGCAGGAGATTGTTCAAGAAGACGCACCTTGGGTGTTTGTTGCAAACTGGAAACAGAATGCAGTTAAGAGTAGTAAAGTAGAAAATTTCTCCCTACAACCATCTTTTCTTCTTCTTTTAAAAGATGTAAAGAAAAATTAAATATTAAACTGTGTTGGCCATGATTAAATGGCCAACACAACTTTCAGAAGCTGGCCCAAAAAATGCCTCGCTACATTTTTTTTAGAATTCTCTCTATTATTCCAGTTTTGCTTGGTTTAACGCTTATCGTTTTTATTATTATGTCACTCATCCCAGGTGACCCAGCTACTGCAATATTAGGCTCCTATGCAACTCCTGAGAATGTAGCTCGACTTAATCAGCAGCTTGGCCTAGATAAACCTTTATTTCAAAGGTATTTCATATGGCTCTCTAATTTAATTCAAGGCGATTTTGGTCGTTCTATGTCCCTAAACCGCCCAGTTATAGATGAAATTTTAGAGAGGTTTAGTGCAACACTAATTTTGTCGGGAACTGCATTTGTTTTGTGCTCTTTTATTGGTATTTTGGCTGGGGTAATTTCAGCCACACGTCAATATGGGTTAGCAGATAAATTAATTACCTTAACCGTTTTGATAGGGATTTCAATTCCATCTTTTTTTCTGGGAATGATGATGATTCTATATTTCGCAGTAAGACTTAGATGGTTTCCTGCTTCAGGAATGTATGCTCTCTATGGTGGGGGTGATTTTATTGATTTGCTCAATCATTTAATTATGCCCGCAGTTGCCTTGGCAATAGTAGCAGCTGGTGTTATAGCCCGTCTTTCTAGGGCTGCTATGCTCGAGGTGTTACGACTAGATTTCATTCGCACAGCGCGGGCAAAAGGAGTTCCAGAAAAGCGNGTTATCATTAGACATGCACTTCGTTATTCAATGGTATCTATTCTCCCTATTCTTGGGCTTCAAGCAGGTTTTGTTTTATCTGGAGCCGTATACATAGAGATTGTTTTCCAGTGGCCAGGGGTAGGTCGAATGATGGTAGATGCTATTCTTGCTCGAGATATTATGTTGGTTCAAGGAGGCGTTTTATTTGTTGCTGCATGTTATGTGATTTTTAACATTATCGTGGATGTTGTTCAGTTGTGGCTTGATCCAAGGATAAGAAGTTAATGAGGGCACTATACAAAAAAATAATTAGAAATAGATTGGCTGGGTTCGGAGCGGCTTTGGTATCAATCATCTGCTTTTTATCTTTAATAACGCCTTTTTTAGGGCTTCCAGACCCAAATGTGATTGATACATCAAAAAGGTTCACGATGCCATTGGTTGATGGTTACATTTTTGGTGCTGACCATCTTGGTAGAGATATTTTGTCAAGATTACTCTGGGGAACGCGTCTGAGCATTTTCGTTGGACTAGTTGCTGCATTAATTGCTGCCAGCGTTGGTTCTGTTATAGGTATTCTCGCCGGTTTATATGGCGGAAAAGCGGATACACTTCTGATGCGTTCAATTGATGTGTTAATGGCATTTCCGTATATTTTACTCGCACTTGCAATAGTAGCTGTCTTGGGTCCAGGGTTGATGAATGCCTTAATAGCAGTGGCAATCGTTAATATACCTTTCTTCGCAAGAAACGTGAGGGGAGTAACGCTAAGTCTAGTGCAATCAGATTTTATAGCGGCAGCTCGACTATCTGGTAGAAACACATTTTCGATTTTATTGTTTGAGCTACTACCAAACTTAGTTTCCGTAATCATTGTGGCTTTTTCTACTACAATCGGCTGGATGATTCTAGAAACAGCAGGTTTATCTTTTCTTGGTCTTGGTTCTCAACCTCCTCAATCCGACCTCGGGTCTATGCTTGGAGAAGCAAGGGCAGCATTAATCACACATCCTCACACTTCATTTATTCCAGGACTAATGATTTTCGCAATTGTGATGGGAATAAATCTACTTGGTGACGGTATCAGGGATGCTTTAGACCCAAGACTTGCTAAAGGTATGCTCCGCCGTTCTCAACCAATTACATATATAGACAGACAAAAAAATATATCGCTACCAAGTACAATAAATTTACTTAGTGTAAACGATTTACAAACCGAGTTTCAGATTGACAATAAAAAAATAAAAGCCATTCGTAATGTCAGTTTCTCGATTGAAAAAGGTCAATGCTTGGCTATAGTGGGTGAAAGTGGTTCAGGTAAATCAGTAACTGCTTTATCTCTTACAGGATTAGTCGCTTCACCTCCTGCTGTTATAAGTGGGGGTGTGGTTAATTTCCAGAATATAGACATTCTCTCATTAAATTATGAAGAGATTAGAAAAATTAGGGGAAAAAAAATTAGTTACATCTTTCAGGATCCTAACTCAAGTCTGCATCCATTACATTCTATTGGAGACCAGTTAATTGAAGTGATGTTGGTGCATGAAAGTAAGTTTAAAAGGCATATTTTAGAAGAAAGAGCGATTCAATTACTTAAGGATGTAATGATTGCGAATCCTGAGCGGGTTATGAATTCTTATCCACATGAATTATCAGGTGGGATGCGTCAGCGTATTGGAATAGCTATAGCACTAGCCAATGACCCTGAGCTAATCATTGCTGACGAACCAACAACAGCTCTAGATGTAACAGTTCAAGCGCAGATCCTTGATATTTTAAATCGATTGCGAATACAGAGGGGCTTATCATTATTATTTATCTCACATGATATGAATGTCATTGCGAGTATAAGTGATAAAATTGCCATAATGTATGCCGGGCAAATTATTGAAACAGGTCCTACTCAAGAGGTTCTAGATCAACCTTTTCATCCATATACAAAGGCTCTTTTGGCTTGTTCTCCTCAAATAGGCTCTAGCGTTGGTCTGCCAAAACCAATTAAAGGAATGCCGCCTTTGCTGGAAGAGTTATCAGCGGGATGCTCTTTTGCTCCAAGGTGTTCATATTTTACCAAGGATTGCAATAAAGAACCAATTGTTCTCAGTACGATTGAAAATCGGTCATTTAGATGTATTAAAAAGGGTTCTCTAGATGCCTAAACCAATCATTCAAATAAAAAATTTATGCAAAAATTTTAGTATAAAACAAGCTAGTCTTCTTGCGCCAAAACAAGTTTTAAAAGCTGTAAAAAATGTATCGCTTGATGTTAAAAAAGGTGAAATTTTCGGAATCATAGGGGAATCTGGCTGCGGAAAATCAACTCTTGCTAGAACGATAGTTGGTATTTATAAGGCAGATTCTGGAACAGTAAAACTTGACGAAAATTCAATTGAAAACATCCCATCTAAAGAGCTAAACAGAACAATTCAATATGTTTTTCAAGATCCTCTAGGAAGTTTAAACCCCCGTAAAACGATTCGTCAAAACCTACAAACGCCACTGCATTTATTGTTAGGACTCAATTCTCATCAGATTAACCAGAAGTTAACTGAAATGATGGAAGCAGTTGGTCTTCCCTTAAGAACACTGTATCAATATCCTCACGAAATTTCTGGCGGTCAAGCACAGAGAATAGGTATAGCAAGAGCTTTACTTGCCGGCTCTCAAATTCTTGTTCTAGATGAGCCAGTGTCGGCTCTCGATGTTTCAGTCCAGGCTCAAATACTTGAATTACTGATAAATCTGAAAGATAAATTTAGCCTCACATATATTTTTATTTCTCATGATCTTGCTGTTATCGAAGCGTTTTGTAATCGTGTGGCGGTAATGTATTACGGTGAGATTGCTGAGGTGTTGCCTGCAACCAAGCTTTATAGTCAATCGCTTCACCCTTACACTAATTTGCTTGCGCGTACAGCGCCGCGCCTTGATAATGAAATTCATACGGAATTTCAGATAGAATTGCCTGACCCTTTAAAACCTCCGCTGGGATGTGCTTTTGCTCCTAGGTGCTCCAATGTTGGGGAAGCCTGCAAAGAATCTTCGCCTGAATTAAAATTACTGAAAGAAAACTCCTATGTCGCATGTCATTACCCGACCAAACAATAATACACGAAATCAGAATAGAGCAAGTAGACCGCTACAAGTAGCAGAGGCTATAAAAAACTTTGTAGTTACAGAAGCGCTTCAACCCGGAGATAAACTTCCCAATGAGGCTGAGCTTATAAAAAGGTTCAGTATGGCAAAAGGAACAATCAGGGAAGCAATGCGAATTCTTGAGGCACAGGGTCTTGTAAAGACTAGAACAGGGCCTGGAGGAGGATGTTTTGTGCATGAAGTATCAGAGAATAGAACACGAGCTTTACTCTCAAATTATTTTTATTTCAAACATCTGAGTATTACTGATATCTATCAAATTAGAAAAAAATTAGAGCCCGAGTTGGTTTCAAACTTAGCCGGTAAACTAACGAGAGAGGATATTGCAGAACTTGAAACAATTATGGAAGAATATAAAACGCCACCTCAAAACAAAGAAGAGGATAGAATTCATCATGAAGCATCTCTTCGTTTTCACTCCAAACTTGCTGAATATGCAAAGAATCATCTTCTTGGATTTATCATTGGTTTTANAGCAGAAACCTTATCAGAAATGACCACAAATCGTCGTCTTTTTGATTATCCAAACTTACAATTATGGCGAGAAGGTAGGGAGTTTCAACTTAATTTATTAAAAGCTATTAAGTCCGGTGATTCCAAAAAGGCTAGTGAAATAATGAATGACCATATGAGTTTTGCTGAGAAATTAATGCAACAACAAGAGTTCAAGGTTGAGCGAAGGTTTAGTGATTTTTAAAACTTACTATTTGTAACAGGGATAATTAAGTTACTCATTGATAGCGTGCTAATTAAGACGCTTTCCAGTGTCAGCGTCAAAATAAGAAACTTTATCCATATTGAAAGTAAATTTCATTTCTATACCTGTTTTAGCTTCTGTTTCTGCCTGAAGCCGCGCTGTTACTTCCTTTCCACCCAAGTTTATAAGAACGTAAGTATCAGCTCCGGCTGGTTCAACAACATCTACGTTACAGGAAGCGAGCTGAAGATTGCGCCCCTTCCTCAACTTTGAATCTCCTATATCCTCAGGTCGCAAACCAAGCACAATATTTTCTGGGAGTTTAGTTATGTTTTCGTCATATAAAGTAAGTGGTTTCCCAGTGTTTCTTTCTATAACGAACTTAGTTCCTTTCCCATTTTTTTTGGCCTTAGCTGGTATAAGATTCATGGCGGGTGAACCCATAAAATCAGCAACAAATAGGTTGGAAGGATGATTATAAATCTCTGCTGGAGTTCCAATTTGTTGAACTATACCCCCATTTATTACTACTATTTTTGTTGCTAATGTCATTGCTTCAATTTGATCATGGGTTACGTAAACCATAGATGCATTTAAATTTTGGTGGAGTTTTTTAATTTCTGTGCGCATCTCAACCCTAAGTTTAGCATCTAAGTTAGAGAGAGGTTCATCAAAAAGAAACAATTTTGGGTCACGAACAAGTGCGCGTCCCATAGCAACGCGCTGGCGCTGGCCACCAGAAAGTTGTCCAGGGCGTCTGCTTAATAAAGATTCGATTTGAAGCTGTTTTGCCACTTCTAAAAGCTTCTTATCTCGTTCATTTTTCTCAATTCCACGAACTTTCATACCAAAAGTAATATTTTGACCAACCGTCATAGTTGGGTATAGGGCATAAGATTGAAATACCATTGCAATATCCCTATCTTTGGGGCTTGTAGTCGTCATATCACGTCCATCAATTGCAATAGACCCTCCACTAATAGGCTCAAGTCCAGCTATGCAGTTTAGGAGTGTTGATTTTCCACAACCAGATGGTCCAACCAGCACCAGAAAATCACCTTCTTCAATAGCAACATTTATATTGTTTAAGATATTTAGGGTTCCAAAATCTTTATTGAGATTTTTAATTTCTAAAATTTTAGACATATCAATTAACCTTTTACAGAACCGGCTGTTAACCCACGAATGAAATATTTTCCGGCAATAATGTATACGAGAAGCGTTGGAAGAGCAGCAATAATTGCTGCAGCCATATCTACGTTATATTCTTTAACACCAGTAGTTGAATTTACAATATTATTCAGGGCAACAGTAACCGGCTGAGTGCCAGCTTCTGAAAACGAAACCCCAAACAGAAAATCATTCCAAATTTGTGTAAACTGCCAAATCACGGTTACAACAATAATTGGAAGTGATAGAGGGAGAAATATTGAGATAAAAATTCTAAAAAAAGTTGCACCATCCATTTTAGCAGCTTTAACTAGCTCACTCGGAATGGAGACATAATAATTTCGAAAGAAAAGAGTTGTAAAACCTATCCCATAAATTACGTGCACAAACACAAGACCACTAATTGATCCAGCTAAATGTATTAATCCAAGTACACGAGCCATAGGTAAAAGAACGACTTGAAATGGAATGAAGCAGCCGAATAGCATAAGAGAAAAAATTAGGTTAGCTCCTTTAAATTTCCATTGTGATAAAACATATCCATTTAAAGCACCTATTAAGGTAGAAATTATTACAGCGGGCACTGCTAAAAGAATTGAATTCCAGAAGAAAGGTTTTAATCCCTGGCATTGTATGCCTGTGCATGCACTTGACCATGCTGTTTTCCATGCATCAAAAGTAACTTCACGAGGCAAATCAATGAGTGAGCCTGTTCTAATTTCTTCTAGGCTCTTTAGCGAAGTGGTTATCATGACAAAAAGTGGCATAAGATAATAAATTGCAAATATTCCCAATAGGATAAATAATATACTTCTCATAATATAATTTTGAACGTGTGTTTCTTTTTCATATTTAGAATTGATATTAGTCATTTTTTGCTCTCAATTCTGAATACAGATATGGAACCACAATCGCGAATACTACCGCCATCATAACCATTGCGGAACTAGCTGCTTGACCAATATTCCCGCGAGAGAAGGCCATCGTATACATATACGTCGCTGGAAGGTCCGTAGCATAACCAGGGCCTCCCCCTGTAAGAGCAATTACGAGGTCAAAACTCTTAATAGCAAGATGAGCGAGAACGATAAACGCGGATAAAAAAATTGCAGCCATAGAAGGCAAAATAATCGAAGAATAAATGCGCCATGTAGGAATTCCATCAACTTGAGCAGCTTTAATTATTTCTTGATCTACAGATCTTAATCCAGCAAGAAAAAGAGCCATTACGAATCCGGAAGCTTGCCATACCCCTGCCAATACAACTGTATAAATTGCCATTTTGGGGTCTACTAACCAATTAAATGAAAAGCTTTCCCATCCCCATCCCTTTATCATTGCTTCAAGACCGAGGCCAGGGTTTAGTATCCATTTCCATGCTGTGCCCGTTACGATCAGAGATAAAGCCATTGGGTATAGGTATATTGTCCGAATGACTCCTTCGGCCCGAATTTTTTGGTCCAATAAAATAGCTAATAAAAGACCGAGGAGCATAGAAATAAATATGAATAAAAATCCAAAAATAAATAAATTTGAAAATGCTACATCCCAACGAGGAGATTCAAACAATCTTTCGTACTGAATCATTCCCACTATGTCATATTTTGGTAATAGTTTAGATTTGGTGAAAGACACCCATGCGGTCCAACCAATAAAACCATAAACAAAAATTATGATTGCAACAAATGATGGTGCGAGAACTAATTTTGGTAGGTGTTTTTCAAACCATTCTGACACAGCATTTCCTCCCAATGAAAAAAGTCCCTGTGCCTACAAAGCACAGGGACAATCTCATTTTACATGCTGTTTGCAACTGCGTTCGCAAGCATCTGAACTGCTTCACCTGAAGACATATCAGAATTAAAGTGAGCTGTCACAACATCAGTAATCGCGCCTGACTGTGCTCCTCGTAAAGCCATTCCATGCGCGTAAGACGGTAATAATGATCCGCCTGAATTACTTGCTGCCATATCCTGTGCAGATGTGTGAGCACATGGATCAAAATCATCTAGAGCAACATCAACACGTGCAGGAATAGAACCTTTGTTCATGTTGAACACTTTTTGGAAATTTTTACCAACAATCAATTCAGCAAGAAGCATCTGGCCAGCCTCTTTATCAGAACCATCCACATCGAACATTGCAAAACTATCAACGTTATATAAGAAACCATCACCAGGTGTAGAAGCACATAAAAAGTCTATTCCAGGACGCTTTCCTGCAGCCAGAAACTCACCTTTTGCCCAATCACCCATAATCTGAAACGCAGCTTCACCATTCATAACCATCGCTGTTGCAAGATTCCAGTCACGACCAGAAAAATTGCTATCTACAAAACTGCGCATTGTGCGCATTTGGTCAAATACTGCCTTCATAGAGTCTGACTTGAGAGTATTCTGGTCTAATTCCACGAATGCCTTATGGAAAAACTCAGGTCCTCCGATTCCCAATGCAACTGCTTCAAATACTGTTGCATCTTGCCATGCTTGTCCGCCATGGGCTAATGGCGTGATACCAGCAGATTTTAATTTATTCGCTGCAGCATTAAATTCTTCCCATGAAGTTGGCATTGAAATACCGTTTTCAGCAAGGACGGCAGCGTTTGCCCAAATCCAGTCTATACGATGCACATTAACTGGTGCAGCACACCATGTTCCTTCACACTTCATGTGGCCTGCAATAGAAGCTGGAAGAACATCTGACCATCCTTGGGATTCCGCAACCGAAGAAATATCGGCAAGCACACCTTCTTCATACCATTCTTGAATAGCTGGACCTTTAAGCTGAACAGCTGTCGGTGCATTACCTGCTAAAACTCTTGCTCTAAGAGCAGTCATAGCTGCATCACCGCCGCCGCCAGCAACGGGCATATCAGTCCATGTTCCGCCACGAGACGCAAACTCTTCTTGCAATACCGCTACAGATTTAGCCTCACCTCCTGATGTCCACCAGTGTAAAACTTCTGCCTGTGGTTCAGCTTTGGCTAAACCTGCTATTGAAATTGTTAGCGCAGCGGATGCTGCAATTAAAATTTTGTTATTCATTTTGTACTCCCTATTCAAAATGTTGAATTAGGCATCTTCAGTTTGAAGGATTTCCGTTTCAATCAAAAAATGTTTTAATTTGTTCGCTATGTAATGAAAACTTGTCATTTTATTACATAAAGTTACATTAATCTGTATTTTGTTGCATATAGTTACAAAGTTAAAATTTAATCTGCATGTAAGATAAAGAATTTTAAATGGCGGTACAAAAAATACTCGTTGTTGATGACGATGCTGAATTGAGAAAGATGATGGCCCACTTTCTTAGTAATAATGGGTTTATGGTATATACAGCTTCAACGGGCGCAGAAATAGAAAATTTTATTAATCAAGGACGAATCGATCTTATTCTTTTGGATGTCATGCTAGGTGAGGAAAATGGTGTAGAATTATGCCGTAAATTGCGCACTCAGCAAGATGTACCTATAATATTCGTTTCAGCGCTGGCAGCTGACCAACAACGCGTTGCAGGTTATGCGGTAGGAGCAGATGATTATATAGGCAAGCCATTTAATCTTGATTTATTGCTAGCAAGAGTAAGAGCAGTATTGAGGCGGGTTCAGCGTTCTTCATCATTAGTTTATAGAAGAAATATCTATACATATCATTTTAAAGGCTGGAAATTTAGCAGTAAAACTTCTGAGGCATTCAATCCTCAGGGGGTTCAGGTTGCATTATCGCAGTTAGAGATACGGTTGTTAAAAGTTTTTTTAGCAAATCCTTTCATTGTACTGACCCGAGATGAAATTATTTCAGCAATGGATGTTACTAATGATGGGCAATCGATTTCAGATAATTCTGGGAGAGCTCTAGATGTTTTGGTTGGTCGCTTAAGAGGCAAAATAGAGATAAATCCCAAAAATCCATCTATTCTAAAGACTGAGAGGGGTATTGGGTATGTGTTTGCGACAGAGGTTACGCGGCAGGAAGAATAATGCACTTTTTCTCAAGTTTAAAAAGCCTCTCTATAATATGGGTGATGGCTTCGATGTTCCTCGGAATAATTTCTGCCTCATTATGGTGGTATTCCAGCATAGAATGGGAGAGACATTTACATAGGTCCTATGTTGCAGGCGTGGTTTTATTCGAAAACGTAAGAGCGGGCCAGAAATTAACAGAGAAGATAGAAACGATACAACTTAACGGTAAATTATCAAAATTAGCAGATGCAGGGTTGTTCACTAAGTTACCAGAAGTTTCTGCATCGGATTACATTACTCAATTATCTTTAGCCCCCCAAACAGGAAATATTAACTATAAAAATACCACTTCTCTTGCTGTGGTATCTTCTGAACTTAAATATCCATTGGCAGACTTAAAAATAAGTCACACAAATTCATTAGCTGAAAAATTTGGCGATGTAACAAGACTATTGGCCAGTTACTGTTCAGAGCCTATTTTGTACCTTAATTATGGAGACGGAAACTGGTTTAGAGTTGATGGAAATAAAATATGGGGATGTAAAGTGGCGCCCACAGACCTACGTCTCTTATCAATTCTTTTAATTTTCATTTCTTTGGTAATTTTAAGTACTTTAATTTTAAATACAACTTCGGTATTCCTCACTTTTGCTGAAAATTTATCAAAACGCGGAGTAATTAAAGGCCCTAAACAATATGAGATGGAAGGGCCTAAAGAATTGCAGACAATGATTGAAGCTATCAATAATTACCTTGAAATAGAGCAAGAATCTCTCTCTAGAAGAGCTAATTTTTTATCTGGTGTGAGCCATGACCTTGGCACTCCAGCAACGCGTCTCAGGTTGCGAGCCCAGACAATTAAAAACACTGAAATTCGTGATAAATTGAATAGTGATATAGACCAGATGACTGGTATGATAGAATCAGTATTGCTGTATACACAATCTGAAATGAAGTTAGAGGAGCTAAGGCAAATTTCGCTTCATTCTTTGGTAGATTCCGTTGTATCCGATTTTCAAGATGCCAATCAGCCAGTAAAACTTATTGAACAAAATAAGTTGTCAATTTCCTCAAGAACCATACTGTTTAATAGTCAGCCAAAATTACTAAAAAGTAATTTGTTGTCCTCTCGAAATGTTATAGTTTATGCGCGACCCTTATCTATGCAAAGGGCAATTACCAATTTAATTGATAACGCACTAAAATACGGGAGGAGAGCTGATGTATTCCTGACGGCAGACTCGCAAAAAGCTAAAATTATTATAGACGATTTTGGCAACAATGAAACTGCAGAAAGTCTGTCAAAGCTCACAGCCCNTTTTCGAAGAGGTGATAACTCTAAAAATATTAAGGGTATGGGTATTGGACTTGCAATTGTCTCTACAATTGCGGAGCAACATGGCGGAAGTTTAATTTTTGACCAATGGGAAAAGGGAATTAGAGCTATTTTGACTATTCCTAGGTAGGTTGTAATTTCCTAAGGCATATTAGGGTAAAAATACGTATATAAATCTAGTTTTCCTTTTTAATTGGTTTAAAATTTAAAGATTTNGTTGTTGGAGATAAATTTACTTCGTCAATATTTGTTCCAATTCTGGTATGCAATAAATCGAGAATTATTTTCGCGATATCTTCTGGTTCTATTGCGTTAGTTTCTGTTTCTTTTGGTTCAAAATTCAAGCTCTCAAAAAATGGTGTTCTAACAAAACCTGGGTTTAACAAACAAACCCTTATTCCAGATGTTGCCACCTCATCTCTTAAGGCCTGACAAAATCCCCTCAAACCAAATTTAGCTGCAGAATAGAGTGTCCCTTTCTTTTTACCAACCAAACCTGATTCAGAACCAATAAAAAAAATGGTTCCATTTTTTTCATATTTCATATGGCTTACTATAAAACGGCATAAAGTAATATGCGAAATAAGGTTTAAATTTAGAAAGTTTTGAATTTGATTTGCTGAGAAGTTTTCAATTGATTGAAAATCACCATAACCCGCATTACTAATAAATATATCAATGTCAGGGTGTTCCTTTAAAATAGTAGTTATTAATTTTGGCAAGCTTTCTATTAGAGATAAATCAGCCTCTATTGGCTCATATAGTTTGCTTTTATGAATGAATTTTTTATGTTGACGGGCTATGCCAACAACAGGAACATCATTTTTTAAGAATAATTCAGCAGTTGCTTTACCAATGCCGCTAGAGCTTCCTGTAATTAAAACCTTCTTCATAATATGATACTTTCAAATTAACCAGTGCAGTGAAAGATTTTTTTCGNAGGTAAATAACGTTGAAGCTCTTTTTGGATAAAGTGATACATTTCACTTTCAATCTCTTTTCCGTATGAAGTGACTCCATTATTATTAATATCCAAAGGGAATGCAAAAAGCCCGGTGGTATTATGAAGGTTAGAAATTTTTTTATACATTTTTTTTGGAAACCTTAATAAACCATAACTAACAGAGTGAATGCTTGAGACGTTAATCTGTACCATTATTTCACATATTAGCTCCGAATATTGCACTTTCCAATCATTCGTATAGATTAAAGGGTCAAACCTAAGACCAATTAGCCAACCACAATCNGCCAAGTCTTTNATAGCTTTGATTCGNCGTCTGATCGAAGGCGCCTTATTATCTAATTTTTCTGCAATTTTATTGGGGGATAAGCTGAAAGCTATTATGCAATTTTTTATTGCTGGTCTTTTTATCAACGATTTTGTGACAACGCTTTTGGTCCGTAATTCGACCTCCACGTTTTGATATTTTTCAAAGAATTGTAATAGCTGGTNTGANAATCCNCTTATTTTGTCAAACGCAAGTGAGTCACAATCATAACCAGAAAAAAACATCTGGCTGTCATTTTTATTTTTTTCAATAGTATGAGAAATGTGTTCAAAAAAATCCTCGTAATTTACGAATAACACATAATTGGCGGAAGAATAAAGTCCTTGAAGGAAGCAGTAATCACAATCATAAAGACAATTATACATATGAGAAAAATAAAAATTTTTAGTAGAATTCATTCCAAAACCAGATGGGACAGGCAAAACAAAATTCTCAAATTTCTTGGCCAANATTAGAGCAGGGTTTTTTTTCTGGATTCTAAAATTTTGGTTTCTAATATTGAATAATTCCTGAAAGCGATTTATTGGAACCCAGTTTGCTTTGGGAAGCGCCTTCCTTACTCGCGTGGCAGTTGGATGTTGCAGAACCTCCTCTTCAAAATAAACTGTGTCTATCATAAATAATCCCGATTTTTTTTATTAGAAGATATGTTGTTCTCTAAAACACTGATTATCTCTTTTGCGTTTTTTTTGGAGAAGTGTAAATCTTTTAATGTCTTTCTTGGATTAGCNAATTTCCATTTTTTATAAAGTTGTCTAAACTTAAAGCTATTAGTTTTTGAAAAATGTATGGAATTCTCAATCTCAATCACTTCATCTGGAATCTTCAATCGCTCTATTTCTAGCTCCGATAATTTATTTATTTCAGACAAAAGCTTTTTTAAATCTCGAAGATTTTCATTGATTAGGTCTTCAATTATCGAGGACTTAAGTTTTTTTATGGGGTTTTCGGGGGTATCTGATACAATTTTAAAAACAAAAATGAGCTCATTGCAGGAAAATGCAGATGCGACTTCACAAAATCCAAAAGCCTCCATGTCATAAAGAACAGGATTATTATAGTTTGTCTCAGCCTTATTTACCGTCAACAACGAGGTGCCTGGTATAATTTTAGAAAATCTAAAGCCTGGAAAAAAGGTTCTCTGGTGAACTGGTGAAAATACTTTTATAGCCTGATAGAGGTTGCCTACTGGTTCTGTGTAACACCCCGCTATTCCAAGATTTATCCAAGCGGCATGATTTTTAATATTGAAGTATGCCTTTAAAAACGCAGTTGCAGCCGCGGATTTTATGGCACCTACGCCAGAGATAATTAATGCGTGGCCAAGTTCTTCATTGGCATAGATTGTAAAATTTGATTGTGTGTTGACATTTTTTAATTTTAAAAATTTGATAATTGGGGCAGCTTCAGCACGAAGTGCTATGACCCAGCATGTTGAATAGATACATGAGTTACTCGAAATATCTTTTGATAAAAAATTTAATCCTTCTGAAGGCATTGGTATAAATACTTTTTCTTACTCATCTCTACAAAAAATGAAGTGTTATCTCTTTTTCTTGCGCCATTTATTAAAATATCTAATTTAAAAATTAATTCATTATGAATAGCATTTCTCTGATACTCAGTGAGTAAATCATTTTTTAAGAGTTTTTCCATGCTAAGAACTCTAAAACGGTCCATCCCCCAGTATTTTTTTGATAGCTGGTCAGAATGTCCTCCATTTTTTATTAAAAGTGGTTTTTCAACATAGTGAAACTCGTTTTGAACACTGTAACGAAGCCAGAAATCATAATCTTCACAAGCTGGTAAATCCTCATCGAAATACCCTAATTCAGAAAATAGATTTTTGTTTATTAGAGAAGAACTTGGAGATACACAACATAACTTAAGACAATTTTCAAAAATATTACCACCCCTCTTAAGATGTTTTTTTTGAGGGTTTAACCTGACTCCATTTTTGATCCAAATCTCGTCAGTGTGACTCACCATATTTTTAAAACCAGTATCTTTCAAAGATGATAATTGAACTTTCAATTTATCGCGTTTCCATACATCGTCAGAATCCAATAACGCAATAAATTCACCGCGCGATAATTTAATCCCTATATTTCTGGCTGCGCTAATTCCTTTATTTTCTGTTCGAATGTATTTCATTTCATTATCTTTATCTTCGGAATTTGAAAATCCCATATTCTTGAGCATTGAAAACGTATTGTCAGTAGACCCATCATCCACAACTATTATTTCAATGGGTTTTAAACTCTGAAGTTTTACGGATAAAATACAATTTTTGATAAAATGACTTCGATTAAATGTTGGAATTATTACAGAAACTCTGGGTATGTCATTCATAGGCAAGCTCAAAAAACCCTATTTATTTTGGTGATTCGTAACCTCTTTTTCCAATTAGTTCAAACCCAAAGCGGCAAGTTCACTATAAACCTGCTCAAAATATTGACCATGTGCTCGTGCTATACTGCTTAACCTTACTTTTAAAGTTTCGGTATTGAGACTGTTTGAAAACCGGTTCTGTTGGTTAATAAGTTTTTTGGCATTTCTTTCGTTTCCAAGTTTATTTTCTGCATAGGCCATCAAAATATAGATCTCAGGTGCTTTATCTTGAAGAGTAAGATTACCTATTTGCACTACTTCCTCGTATTTGCCAGTGAGCATATACGACATCATTAAATTTTTCGTTATATTGTAGTCGGTGTCGTTTCTTATCAAGCTGAGTGCTTTGCTCAGGTTTTTTATTCCAGAGTCATATTTACCGCAAGTTACCTGTGCCACCCCGACAATGTTTATGGAGCGGGCAGAGGGATTAAGCTTTTCAACTTGTTCTGAATGATATAATGCAGCTTCACAATTTCTAGTAATGTTTGCTTCTATTATCGCTTTAAGAGTGTGTGTGTTGTGATCTTTCTGTAAGCTTAATGCAGTATCTGATAATTGAATAATTTTTTTTACATCTTCTTGCTTATCCTCAGATAAACCCGATAAAAGTTTTACAAGATGCAAATAACCACCCATCAATGCCTTATTTGCTTCTGGGGCCTCAGANAGGAGAAGTTTCTCATATAAAGAATTCGCTTTATACCACCCCTCCTTTGATGCCTGACGCAGATATCTTATCATTGATTGTTGTAAGATATAATCATCGAAGTTTTTGAAATTACTTGCCGTTATAACACTGTTCTCCATTGCTGGACCAACATCTAAAGCCTCCACAATCTCTAGACTTATTTTGTCTTGCATTTTAAAGAATTCATTCTCAAGAAAATCAAATCTCTCAGTCCACAGAACGCGTTCAGTCTCTAATTCAAGAAGTTCAGTGGTTACCCTTATTTGGCTTCCAACTCTCTGTGCCGATCCATTGATTAAAAAATTAACACCATACTTGTCAAAAATCTCCTTATTAGTGAAGTTTGAATCCTTGATGAAATAGCCGGTGCTGCTAGAAAGTAAAACGGTGCTGTTGTATTTTTGGAGCATTGCGGAAATTCCCTCGGTAATCGCATCACCAAGATTAAAGTTTTCACTAGCTGAATTAGTCAAATTTTTAAAAGGCATAATGAGGATTACTGGGAGGTTAGATTCCGTGTAAAAGATATTCTGGTCTTTTTTATAGATTTGTAGATATGTGATTGCAGAAATAATTATTGCCAAAATGAGGGCGCAAAAAACTATTATAGGCAGGGGTGACTTCTTACTTCTTAGTTTTCTTCTATGCGAACTATCAATCANGATATCGNAAGCATGAAATTCATTTTGTTTGACTTTTTGNACGCCTAAGTCATTATATTTAAATTCGGTCTTCCCTTTTACATAATCGTAAATATTTTTTGATATAGTCACACCACCTTTTTGGGACAATGCTTCAAGTCTAGCGGCGATATTTACGCCATCTCCCAGGTAGTTTTTACCTTGTTTNACTACATCACCACTGTTAATGCCGATCCGAAACGCCAGTGGTATAATTACGTCAGGTTTTTCATTATTTATTTTTATTTCTTTCTGAAAATCTACAGCGCACAGAACAGCGCCAACAGCACTGGGAAATTCAATTAGAAAAGAGTCCCCACCTGTATTGAATAAATTTCCTTCGTGTTTTTTTAAAAGATTTCTTAGAATAGTTTCACAGCGTCTAAGGCTTTTTACAGTCTCGTTTTCGTTTTCTTCCATATGTTTGCTGTAACCAACAACATCGGCTGCTAAAATTACCGAAACTTTGCGGTTTATATCACCAGAAACCATATGATTCTCCGTTAAGATAGCTATCTATTTATTAGTATTGCAGGGCGGGGTACGATTTAAAGGGGCTTCTTTTCTTACATATATAAACATTTCTAAGTACTGGTTGGTTAAAGTGAGTCAAAATCAAAAATCCTAAATTCCTTTAGAGAATGCTCTAACTTTTTCAAATGGGAAATGGTCGGCACTATCTTTTTTTGCATAAAGTACGTCTGATACTATACCTTTTTCGTTAATAAATACATCAGTTATCGCTATATCAAAAAAACCTTTGATACGCATTGGTATGAAACCCTTAAATATGGCAGGAAATATTTTATGTGCTTTGAATANCATTGCCAAAAAAACTTTACCCATTGAGCGTTCTACCTCATATTTCTCGAAATACTTAAAATGCTCGTCTGCTAATATTTTAAATGGTAGCTTACCATGCTTTCTCATAGTACGATTCAGATTATCAGTTGGTGAATGAAAAATCCCGACGTGAACAAAATCTCTTCCAAACTCATCAGATTTTTTTTTAAATTCCATTAACCTCAAGTTACAAAAACTACAGCCTGCGATTCTGTAAAATGTTAATAGCACTTTTTTCCCTTTGGTGCTTGATAACTTGAACATATTACCATTTGTGTCAGGCAATTCTATTTCATCAATTTTATCACCAACTTTTATTTTCATCACTAATTCCTTTTCGAGAATTTCTACAAAACAAAACATACCAGTCGATGGTCTGCGAATCATTAACCAATCCAAATTCGACAAGGAAGCCTAAAAAAAAGGCAATTATTTCAAATTCACTGCTTTGTAATTGTTTTTATTCTTTGAGAATCAAAATTTTGAAAGGTGTAAAACATAAATCTTAAGTAACCTAAAGGGTTTCAAAATTTTCAAAAATGTTATAAAATTACTTTTTACTGACCAATATTGGTAATAAACTAATAAATTAAGATGGTTTTTATAAGAAAAAGTTTAATTCAGATTGATTTGCGAAAGAATGATGTTATTTAACCACCTAAGTTTAAAAAGGGAGAAAATTATGTCAAACACTAACAGAAGAAATTTTTTGACTGGTGCTGCGATTGCTGGCGCTTCAGCGACGGCATTATCAACACCAGCTATTTCCGGTTCACATTCATTCACACTTAAAATGCAGGCTGCTTGGGGTGGTGGAATTTTCCTGGAAAATGCGCAATCTTATGTCGATAGAGTACATGAGATGGCGGGAGACGCTCTTAAAATTGATTTGCTAGCGGTCAATGCTGTCGTAAAAACTAGTCAGATGCAAGACGCAGTTCATAGAGGAGTTTTAGATGCTTGTCACTATGTCCCTGCTTACTGGTACTCAAAATCAAAAGCTGCTTCGTTGTTTGGCACAGGACCTTGTTTTGGTTGGTCATCTCAAGAAGTGCTTGGTTGGTGTCATTACGGCGGTGGGATGGAGTTACTTAACGAGTTATTCGACTCGCTAGGACTAAACATCGTTTCGTTTTTCAACTCAGCGATGCCAGCTCAGCCAATGGGTTGGTTTAAAGAAGAAATTAAAGACGCATCTCAGATGGACGGATTAAAATATAGAACGGTTGGATTGGCAGCTGACGTCTTAATGGAAATGGGCATGTCTGTTGTACAGCTACCTGGTGGTGAGATTCAACCCGCAATGAAATCTGGATTGATTGATGCTGCTGAATTCAATAACCCAACATCTGACAAAGACTTTGGCATGCAAGATGTTTCCAAGCATTATCACCTTGGCTCCTTCCATCAATCTCAGGAATTCTTTGAGGTATCGTTTAACAAGAAAAAGTACGAATCTTTACCTGCAGAACTTCAAGCTATCCTGAAGTATGCTTCAGAGGCTGAAAACTCAAACTTCTACTGGCATAACACAAAGCGTTATTCTGAAGATTTAGGAAAACTAAAAGATATGGGTGTTAATGTCTACAGAACTCCAGATTCTGTGATGAAAGCACAATTGGAAGCCTGGGATATAGTTGTTGATCGAATTTCAGCNGAAGACCCATTCTTTTCAAAAGTAGTGGATTCTCAGAAGGCTTATGCTAAAGAAGTGATGAACTATTTGAACCTCAATCAACCAGATTATAAAATGGCTTACAATCACCACTTTGGTTGATACTTTTTAAAAAGTTTGACCGAAATTTTTCGGTCAAACTTTTTTTATTTTACGAAAGATATGTAGGTAATTTTAGGTTAACAAAATATCCGACAGGTGGGATACTGTGACATCATTTGTATACATGATAGAGAGTTTGAGTGTATGGGTTGGTAGAGCATTTGGATGGTGCATCTTAATCCTTACATTTTCAGTTTCCTACGAAGTATTTGTTCGTTACGTGCTTAATTCTCCAACAGTTTGGGCTTTCGACATGATGATACAAATGTATGGGGCTTTGTTTTTGATGGCCGGTCCATACGCACTGGCCCAAGACACGCATGTTAGGGGAGATGTTTTGTACCGCTTATTTCCAGTAAAATGGCAGGCAACAATAGATTTCGTTCTCTATTTAATTTTCTTTTTTCCAGGAATGTTAGCTTTGTTTTGGTATGGTTGGGAGATTGCTTCTGATAGTTGGAGATACAAAGAAGTAAGTTGGAATTCACCAGCTCGCATTCAAATATATTTCTTTAAAACTCTNATACCGTTGGCTGGCTTTTTGCTCATTCTTCAGGGTTTTGCAGAGTTAGTGCGTTGTTGGAGGGCAATGCGTTCAGGTAAATGGATGCCTCGCCTTAGTGATTCAAAAGAGACTGAGGACATTCTGACCAGTCAAAGCAATTAATTAAATACAAATCCCGATTAGGACACAATATGACCGATCCACAAATTGCCATTTTTATGCTTTGCTTATTCATCGTGTTAGTTTTGCTTGGATTCCCTATAGCCTTTACATTAATCGCAATGGGAGTTGGCTTTGGTTACTATGCTTACTATCAAGGCGGTATAGAGACTTTTTCTGATGTTTTTAATAATAATATTTTTTATTTACTTAACCAAAATACCTATTCGGTTATGGAAAATGATACCCTGGTAGCAATACCATTGTTCTTATTTATGGGGTACGTTGTAGAAAGAGCAAATATTGTAAACCGTCTTTTTTATTCCTTGCAGATGGCTGCAAGAAATTTACCTGGCTCTATGGCGATTGCCGCCCTATTGACTTGTGCCGTTTTTTCTACCGCCTCAGGAATAGTTGGTGCCGTTGTAACATTAATGGGACTTTTGGCATTTCCAGCTATGGCGAGTGCTGGTTATAATAAGCAATTTGCGTCTGGAGTTATTTGTGCAGGCGGAACTTTGGGCATATTAATACCGCCTTCAATTATGTTAATTGTATACTCTGCAATTGCTGAGTTGTCTCCATTAAGATTGTATGCCGCTGCCATGTTTCCAGGCCTTTTGTTAGCTGGTTTATACATCGTTTATGTTATTTTGAGAGTGTCTGTTCAACCAAAATTGGCTCCAAAACCTCGCGATGAGGACGTTCCATCAGTATCAAAAATATATTTTGACCTTTTAGTTTCATTCGTTCCTTTAACGGCACTTATAGCAGCTGTCCTAGGCTCAATTCTAGGGGGCTTGGCAACGCCAGCAGAAGCTGCAGCTATGGGCGCTCTAGGTGGGTTAGTTTTGGCGATTTTATATAGATCTTTAACATGGGAAAAGGTAAAGGATTCTGTCTTTCTCACAGCAAAGGCTACAGCAATGGTATGTTGGTTGTTTGTGGGCTCGTGGACTTTCGCATCAGTATTTTCCTACCTAGGTGGTCATGATGTTATTGAACACTGGGTGCTTGGAATGAACCTTCAGCCATGGCAATTTCTGGTTATGGTACAAATGATTATATTTGTCCTCGGCTGGCCATTAGAGTGGTCTGAGATATTAATTATTTTTGTTCCAATTTTTCTCCCAATGTTAGATGTATTCGGGGTAAACCCCTATTTTTTCGCGATGCTTGTCGCACTCAACCTTCAAACATCCTTTCTTACTCCTCCTATGGCTATGTCGGCATATTATTTGAAGGGTGTGCTTAAAGATCAAATTGAATTGGTGGAAATTTTTAAGGGCATATTCCCATATCTCGTGATAGTGATTTCTAGTATGGTACTTTTATATCAATTTCCAGGTATTGCACTTTGGTTGCCTGACTATCTTTTTGGACCTTACATAGACTAAGCATTATTGAGTGGCGTGATGTTTTTTAAAGCTCATGAAATTGTTAAGGGCATAAGTGAAGGGTCTCTCACAGCAACTTCTGTGTTGGAAAAATGTTTTGAAAATATTGATATGGACGATAATGAGCTCCGAGCATGGGTATGTTTGGATAGAGATGGAGCTTCAGACAGAGCAAACATGCTGGATAAGATGAGAAAATCCGGTAAAGCTATTGGCCCCCTCCACGGTGTTCCTGTTGGTATTAAGGACATAGTTGATACAGTAAATCTTCCCACAAGTTTTGGAAGTAGTATATTTACCGATAGAAAACCAGAATCGCCAGCACGTATTATTGAACTATTGGAGATGGCAGGGGCTATAGTGGTTGGTAAAACGGTTACAACAGAGTTTGCTTTTATGAACCCTTCAGTNACAAAAAACCCAATAAATAAAGCCTATAGTCCGGGAGGTTCGTCTTCTGGTTCTGCATCGGCAGTCGCTGCGGGTCATGTTCCAATTGCCATTGGTAGTCAAACAAATGGGTCGGTAATTAGGCCGGCTTCCTATTGTGGCTTATATGCTATAAAGCCAAGTAGCGGTATAATTCCTCGAACAGGTGTTTTAGAGACATCAAAAACATTAGACCAAATGGGAATATTTGCTAATTGTCTAGAAGACCTGGCTATTGTAAATGATGTTTTATCAGACTATGACAGTAGGGACCCTAGTAGTAGACCCGTCCCGAGACCTAGTTTAACTAAAATAATTACCGAACCGCCCCCTATAGAACCAAAGTTTGTTTGGTTGGGTCTCGAATATTTAGATAACTCAGATAATGCTGTTAAAGATGGTTTTCTTCAAATCAGGGAACTTTTGGGAGATAAAATAGAAACTGTTGACGCCAAAGAAGCTACCAAAAAATTGATTGCAGCCCATAAAACAATTCACGAATATCAATTGTTAGAAAATTTAGCTCCAATTAATCAAGAAAATCCTGGCAAAATGAATAAATTGATTTTAGAAGCGTTGGAAAGAGCAAAATCAATTAGCGCTTCTGATCTTAGTTTGGCATTAGAAATTAGAAAAGAAGCCCAAAATTTCTTTGAGTCTTTATTTTTAGATTATGATGCTATTATAACGCCATCTGCTTTATCAGAGCCACCATTATTAAAAGAAAATAGCACCGGAAACCCGATCTGTTGCACAATATGGACACTTTGCGGATTGCCATGTTTTAATATCCCCCTTCTTAGCGGTGAGAACAGATTACCAATTGGAGTACAGTTGGTAGGTAAATTTGAAGAAGATGACCGTTTAATAAGGACTGCAAATTGGTTACAAAAATATTTAACTGACGCAGTATCTGTGCAAAAAACATCTTAAGTGAATTAAATTTTAGTGAAGAGGATAATAGAAAAATGTCGAAAACTAGCCGAATAGTTATAGCGTTAATTGCCAATGGATTGTTTTTACTATTTATATTCGGTCTCGCTCACAGTATATCAACTGGTTTTGCCGGTTTTTGGGGAGGGTTGCCGTTTTGGATTATAAGTCTGTTCGTCACAATTTTTGCCTTGTATGATGTTTTCGACGAAACAAGAAAAAAATAAAGGCAAAATGTTAAAAAAACCGCGGCTATGGATAAGTAGGTTTCTCTCACAATTAACTCTCGATAGAGCAAGAGAAAACTTTGAAGTTTATTTGCCTAAAATAGATAGGCCAGCTTCTAAAAATGAGATGGTTGAATTAAGTTCTAAAGTTGATGCTTTTTTAATTTGTCACTCTGAAATCATAAGCTCTGATGTAGCTAAGAATTTTAATAAAAGACTTAAAATAATCGCTAACCATTCGGTTGGAACAGACCATTGCGATTTAGATGCACTTAAGTCTATTGGTATAGTAGTTACCAACACTCCGGATGTTTTATCCGATGCGACAGCCGAAATATCAATGTTGCTCCTTTTGGGAGCTGCAAGAAGAGCAGTTGAAGCTCAAAATATCATTAAAGAAGGTAAATGGAATTCTTGGTCTCCTAGCTTTATGGTAGGAAAACAAGTTACCGGTCAGCGGCTAGGCATCATTGGAATGGGAAGAGTCGGACAGGCCATGGCTAGAAATGCTCGTGGGCTTAACATGCAAATACACTATCATAATCGAAAAAGATTACCTAAAGAGCAGGAAAAAGGNGCAGTNTATCATAACTCGAAGGAAGAACTTTTGAGAATATCTGATTTTTTATCTTTGCATTGCCCTGCCACTTTAGAGACACAAGAGATTATCAATAAAAAAACAATTCAATTAATGCCCAATAATGCCATAATTGTTAATGCAGCAAGAGGTAAATTAATAGATGAGCAGGCGTTAATTGACGCCCTCATTTCAGGTAAAATTAGTGGTGCTGGGTTAGATTGTTTTGTAAAAGAGCCGGGAGGAAACCCCAAACTTTCAGCGCTAAAAAATGTTTTTATGCTGCCGCACATAGGAAGTGCAACTGAAAAAACCAGAGATGCGATGGGGTTGCGGGCGCTTGAAAATTTGAACGCATATTTCTCAGGTAAGAGACCTTTAGACCAAGTAACTTGATACAAGTTTTGGCGATTAAATATAATTAACGTTCCGAATATGATTTTAAAGATGTAAGCCACACTCCTGGTATAATTAATAAACAACCAATTATGTGAAACCAAGCAAGGTTTTCTCCAAGCAAAAATATAGCAAATATAGCAACATAGATTGGAGAAAGATAAAGCACCATTCCAGCTTTAGCCGCCCCAAGGATTGCAATAATTTTTGAATAACTTACATAAGCTGCAAAGCTTGATATAAAAATCAGAATAAAGAGACCTTGAAACATTTGCACGCTAAGTACAAACTCTCTTTTCCATAAAATAAATTCCATTATTGTGAAGGGTAAATGCCAAAGCACTCCCGCCGCCGACATTAAGCCAATACGGACTATACTAGGAATTCTAGTCTTAAAATATTTAAGTCCGAGAGAATATAGCGCAAAAGACAAAGTTGCAGAACAAATCCACAAATCGCCTTTATTAAACTCTATGAAAAAAATGGTGGTTAAATTTCCCCTTACTAAAATCAATAGAACTCCGAGAACTCCCATTAAAAAACCAACTATTTGAACAAACGATATTTTCTCCTTTAGGAAAAATACTGAAATTAATAAAATTATTAAGGGGGAGGACGCATAAATTAGGCCAATATTTGTTGCAGAGGTGTATTCTCCAGCNAGATATACTGGTCCTCCACAAAGTCCCATCCCAAACCCACCAAGAACAATTAGATGTTTCCATTCGGAAAAAATAATCTGCGTATTTGTCTTAATCCAAGGCCAGCAAAAAGCAAATATTATCATCGAGACGAAAAGCCATCTTGTTAAAGCCATCGTCATTGGTGGCATAACGTCAGCCATTGCTCGAGCCATGACCATATTTGAAGCAAAAAAACCGGGACAAATAACAAATAGAGACCAAGCCAGTTTTTTTTGATCTAGCTTATCTAGATTATAAAAAAATTTATGAAGATTGTTCAAAATAAAGAGTTCATTTTTTTGCTATAAGATTATCGTATATAAAAAAGGTTACAAATTTTTGCAAGCTCAATAGCTTGGTAAAGTAATCAAAAAATATGTTTAAATTAGACGAAAATGGCACATAACGAAAATCAAAATATTGTTGTTTGTTTTTTGATTTTATAAACAGTNGTAAAAATGTTTAAAAAATATACATTTCAAGAAATATTTAAATAAATATGAATTAATATACATTTTTTGAAAAAGAATTTTATATTGTATATTAGTACAAACTATTAGAATTGAGCGTTCTAAAAATCTAAACAAAATGTTTTGATAAAAATAGTAGATAATACTTTGTTTTTTTTTATAAAGCTACTATTTGAAAGAAATGGGGTCCAATTAAGTGTATGAAAAAAATAAGTTTTTTGATAAATTTGCAGATTTTGTTGTTGGTAAACGTAATTGGTTAGTACCTTTAACGTTTGTTATTGCTTTTATTGTTTATGCTGGGATCCCGAATCTGAGACTTGATACTGACGGTAGGGTTTTTATGGGGCCTGACAATCCTGATAAGCAAACGTTAGATTTGTTTGAACAGGAGTTTGCAAAAGATGATAACTTAAATATTCTTTTTATTCCTAATGACGGAGTGATTTTTACCCCAGAGAATCTTCAAATAATTGATGCTTTAACTGAAGATGCTTGGAACCTGCCATATGTAAGACTAGTAAATTCTATAACCCGTTTTCAAAATACTTACTCCGAAGGTGATATGCTGGTTGTCGAGGACCTGATACCTGACCCATACTCAGTAACTGAAGAAGAGGCTTTAAAGGCAAAAAAGATTGCTCAGTCCCGTATTGAAATACAACGTTCATTAATAAATGACGATGCTTCTATCTCTGCAATAAGTATAATATTCAGACTGCCTGGCTCGGATTTAGCTAGCGAAATTCCAGCTATTATGGCTGAAGCAAATCCGTTGATAAAAAAATATCGTGAAAATTACCCTAACGTTAATTTTCAATTGACGGGGTCTGTTCCAATTGGAGAGGCATTTGCGGAAGCCAGTCAAAAAGATGGACAAAGCCTCACACCAGCAATGTTAGTAGCGATGTTGGTTATCGTGGGGCTCTTATTGAAAACAGCTTTGGGTGTATTCTCTATACTTCTTATATCCGTTTTATCCGCTTTAGTATCTTTGGGAGCTCTTGGCTGGAGCTTTATACCGTTGAATTCTGCCACTGCTGTCGCTCCATTGATGATAATTACATTAGCAGTCGCCAGNACAGTTCATATTCTTTCTTCAGTGAGACAAACAATGGTTGAAACAACAGACAGGAAAATATGGGCTAAAAAGGCAATTTCCGATCATGGCTTAGCGATTTCTGTAGCTGTATTTACAACAGCAATTGGCTTTTTGTCGCTTAACTTTTCTATTTCACCCCCTTTTAGACAGCTAGGAAACATGGTTGCTGCTGGCATGGTCGGCATCTGGGTTTTCACTATGTTTTTGCTTCCAGCATTGATATGTTGGATGCCTATTAGGCAAGCGAAGGCGTCAGCATTCACAGATAGTTTAATAATGGCATTATGTGAATGGGTAATACGGTATCAAAAAAATCTTCTTATTTTTATACCCATTGTTGTTATCTGCTTTATGGCGGGCATTACACAGATAAAACTCGAAGATGATTTTATAAGATATTTTGATGAGCGTTTTGAAATAAGGCAGGCTAACGATTTTTACGAAGACAACATTGGCGGATTGAACGTAATGGAGTATCCCGTTGAGACGGGCATTGAAAGTGGAATAAACTCCATCGAATATTTGGAAAAAGTTGAGTCATTCACTTCTTTTTTAAGAAACCAACCTGAAATTAGCAATGTCCGTTCAATAACCGATATTATAAAACAGCTTAACCAAAACATGAACGGTGATGATAGCAGCTTTTATAAACTCCCAGATACTGATGAGGAGGCGTCTCAATATCTATTCCTTTATGAATTATCACTTGGTTATGGAATGGATTTAACAGACCAGATAAACGTGGATAGATCCGCGGTTAGAATTACCGCTTACGTTCCAAGGACAACAACAGCCGAGCTTCAAGAGTTGGATTCAAGGGTCCAAAATTGGTTTAAAAAGAATGCGCCTGAGCTTCAGAGTCCTGTTACAGGACAAACTCATGTTTATACTATGATATCTGCTAAAGATGTTCCTGCGATGCTTCAGGGAACCACTTTAGCTTTGATTTTTATATCAGGAGTTATTTTACTCGTGTTGAGAAATATAAAATTAGGACTTATCTCTTTAATACCCAATTTAGTGCCTGCAGCGATGGCCTTTGGTTTGTGGGGCTATAGTGTGGGTTCCGTAACTCTCGCAGTGTCAATAGTTGTGGCAATGACATTAGGAATAGTTGTAGATGATACTGTCCATTTCATTTTAAAATATGCAGACGCAAGGAAAAGAGGAGCTTCTGCAGAAAATGCAGTTCGTCATGCTTTTCAGAAAGTAGGTATGGCGCTCACAATAACTTCATTCGCGCTGGTGGTTGGTTTTATAATTCTTGGTCAGTCTGGTTTTGCTGTGAACCGAGATTTGGCAAGACTAACCGCAGTAACGCTTACAGCAGCACTATTTATAGATTTTCTGTTCCTACCACCATTATTAATTTGGGTCGAAAAAATGAGAAAAGATTCTTTGTTTAAAAATGTTAAGTTACTATTGCCCGTTGGATGCCTTTTATTGCTNCCGATTATGTTATCGATCAAGCCAGTTTTTGCTTCGAATGAGAAAGGTTTGGAAATAGCGGAAGAGACCTCGAAAAGGGATGATGGCTTTATAAATTTTACCGTAGAAGGCCAGATGATTTTAAAGAACAAAGCAGGAAAAGAGAGTTTACGAAAATTTAAGACAACTACCTTAGAAAATCCCGACCCAAGAGAAGGAGATAAAGGTATTATTGTTTTCCTAGAGCCAAGGGACGTTANNGGCACCTCTTTATTAACNCACTCAAAAATAGAACCTGAAGACGATTCTCAATGGATTTTTCTTCCTGCAATAAANCGTGTTAAACGAATTTCTTCATCAAATAGAACTGGTAAGTTTGTGTCGTCTGAATTTTCCTATGAAGATTTGGGCTCGGAGGAGGTCATGGATAACGAACACATATGGCTATTAGACTTACCCTGCCCAACAGACGCCGAACTCACTTGTGCCAAAGTTGAAAGCCGACCAAAAAACCCTCGTTCTGGCTATTCAAAGAGAGTGTCTTACACGGATTTAGATCAATATCGAGTCCATAGAATTGAATTTTATAATCGTAGAGGTGATTTAGAAAAAATACTTACATTTACTGATTTCAAACTATACTTGGAACAATATTGGAGAGCACATGAGATGGAGATGGAAAATATTCAGACTGGAAAGTCTACAACTCTCTCATGGAACGAATATAAATTCCGCGTAGATATATCAGAACGTGATTTTACACCTCAGGCACTTGAGCGTCTTTCAAGATAATACGAATTTATAAGTCGGCGAAACAACTAATGCATAATTATTCGTTCTTTATTTTGATTGTGTTGCACATTTCTGCTCTAAATATGGCTCATGCGTTCGATTACTTTGAGCAATACGGAAATTCTGAGCTAAAGGTAACTGGCTTCATTGAGGACCCTTCTTATTCAGGTCAAAATAACATCTTCATGACACAACAGATTGAACCTTCTTTTTTTATTGAGCANGGGTCCATGGAAACACTCGTTAAGCCTCGCTTAAGAGTTGGNAATAATGGTGCGGGNAGAGTAGATTTAAGTGAAGCTCATATATCTTTTAGACATCAAAATTACGACGTTCGAATCGGTTCAATCTTAGAGTTTTGGGGTAAAACAGAGAGCTATAACCCAAGTGATATTGTGAATAGTTACGATTATACTTCTGGATTAGCTAATTCTGAAAAACTGGGGACACCAGCTTTTAAGCTGTCGTCTGAAATTTATGACGGCTATGCCTCTTTTTACTTGTTTCCTTTGTTTGTAGAAAATGCCTACCCAGGGGTATCGTCAAGACAAAGACTTCAAACATTGGTAAGTAACGATGCAGCAAGTTTTGCCAATAACGCATCTGGAAATGACAATAGCTTTGCTTTAAGATACGAAGGTTATTATGAAGACTTAGATTATGGTGTAAGTTATTTTGATGGTATATCACGTGAACCATTTTTTATACCTGGCTCTGATACACGCCTCTTACCGGAATATAGTCCAATCAGTCAGATAGCAATTGATCTGCAATATTTATTAGGTGATTTAGCATTTAAAACTGAAATAGTTAATCGCTCTGGTCAGCGTAACGTGAATGGGGTTCTAGAGAATTATAATGCTGGAGTGTTAGGTATAGAACAAAATAAATATGGGGTTTTGGGCAGCCAATATGATCTCGTTCTTTTTGGCGAAATATCTGCAGATAGCCGAGGAAATAATAGTCATACGATTTTCCAACGAGATTTAACTGTGGGTGGATCGCTTCTTTTGAATGATATTGATGATAGTGAATTTAGTCTATTTTTGACACAAGATTTGTCACATTCATCTGCAACAACTCGTTTTTCTTATTCTACAAGATTGAATGATGCATTTACTATAAAAACTATCTTAAATCTGTATTCAAATCTAGATCAAGACCCTAGTCAATTGCCTTTAGCAAAAGACAGCAGTGCTAATGTTACTTTTAACTATAATTGGTAATTAAGTTTTCTACTTTTTCTAGGTTCTTGCTGCCTCGAAGGCTTCCCAAGCTTCCTTAAATTTTTCAAAATCAAAATCATTTTGTTTGGCAGGTTTCAAAATTAACTGTTCAGTATCTAATAATTTATTGATTGAGCTTTCAAGGATACTTATTATATCCTTTGGAATAACCACGGCACCATGTCTATCGGCATGTATTAAATCACCATCATTTATTTTTAATGAGAATATTGTAACAGAACAGGCAATCTCCTTCACATGCACGTATGCATGACTTGGCCCAACAGAACCTGCAAGAACGGGAAATCCATCAGGCAAGTCACCTAAATCACGCATTACACCATTTGTAAATGCTCCATACATTCCAAATCCTTTATGTATATTAGTGTTTACCTCTCCCCAAAAAGCACCAACACAGTTTGGGAAATCAATATCTTCTATAACTGCAACAGAAGGGCTGTTTGCTGTAGCCATATGCTCATAATAAGAAAGTCGGCGTTTTTTAATTACCTCAATAGACTCTGTTGGAGGGCTAAGTGCAGTAATCTTTGCTGTTCTAGCATACCCACATATTGGTTTTTCATTTGGACTAGATGAAATCATTGTGCCTTTAGTAAAATCATTGAAGCCACGTTTTCCTTGTGCAACTTCGATTGCATTACATACAGTTGGTGTATCTATAGTTTCAAGGAGTTTAAAAAGTGATTCTGTCATTTAAATTACTCTATTTTTTAGTCTGCTTTTTAAAATAAAAAAGAATAGTATTTATTAATNTTGTTCAGACGCGATTGCAGCACCTTTTACAAGAGTTTCTAATTTTGCAAAAGCAATTTCCGGGTCTACGGCTCCAAATCCGGCAAAAGTTCCAAATCCACAGTCTGAGCCAGCAATTACACGTTCAACTCCAACAATATTGGTAAAACGCTTTAAACGCTGAGCGACAAGTTCGGGGTGTTCCACAAAATTTGTTGTGGAATCAATCACGCCAGGTATAAGAATTTTATCCTCTGGTATTTCATTTTTTCTATTTTCAAAAATTGTCCATTCATGAGCATGACGTGGATTTGATGTCTCGAATAGTAAATAATTTGCATTTACAGACATAAAAGTTGAAAACATACTATCCATGGATATGTCGCAGATATGCGGCCCTTCATAATTACCCCAACAAATGTGAACTCTAACATTTTTGGGATTAATTCCTTCAAGTGCATAATTAAGCGCTTCGACATGACTATTTGCAATTTTGATGAACTCTTTATCTGACAAATCGTTGAAAAGCATATGTCGTGATAGTGCAAGGTCTGGACAGTCGATTTGCAAATCAAGTCCGGATTCAACAATTAACTGATATTCAGCCTTCAAAGCATCTGCAAGTGCATGAAGATAAGTCTCCCTGTTTGGGTAGAAATTATTTTGTAAAAATAGGGATATCACACCAGGAGAAGCAGCATTCATAAAACCATGAATGTTGCCATATTTTTTAATCGCTGATTTCAAGTTTGAAATATCTTTTTTCAGTTCTGAGTTGCTTAACGGTTTAACTTCTCCTGTACACATTGGACGCGTATATTCTGGCGTGCCACCGCTATCAGCTAATCTTTGTAAGAAGGTGGGGAACATTATTAAATCTGCAGGCGCATTTCTAGGACTATCACCAGAAAATCCAGTATAACGATCTTTAACATATGTGGCATACGAAATTTTTGATGTCTCTCCATCACTAACAATGTCAATACCACAATCTTTTTGACGAGAGACAATCAAATCAACATGTTTCNTCATCACCTCATCAAAGTGCGTAGCGTTATAAGCTTGGTTTTTCTCTTTACTAAATAGAAAGTCTGTTACCTCCTGAGATCTAGGAAGTGAACCAACATGTGTTGTGCGAATATGTGTCAACTATTGATTCCTCTCAAACCAAGTAGGACCAGCTGCATCGTCTGTATTTCTTACACGATATAAACTTGCTTCTCCTGACATGGATGGTTCTAACGTATAGTCACATTTTGGTTCGATTAATGCTGTATCACCTGAGTTAAGTATTTCTTCGTGGCTACCGTAGGATAGTTTCCAATGCCCTTTAACAGGCATTAATACATCGTACCTATTTGATCCCATCTCTTTTATTGGGGTATAAGAAGAAAGGAAACTCACCTCAAATCCTGGTTTGTCAAATATAAGTCCATTTTCTCCAATTACAGGCACTTCGCCTTCTCTGGAAAGGGCAAGCATATCTTGGTATCTTGATACCCATCTGGGAACAATGTCTGTTATGCTTGGCTCNCCCATTAAATTTAAAGAGGCCTCATCCATTACCTCTTTCGGATTAATACCATCTGGGAGGGACTCTGATTTTTTTGTATCATATAACACACCATTTTCTCCAAGAATTAGACCGTGTTCCTTCGCTTCTTCAATAACTTGTGGAGCCCAAACTACGCCACCTCCCGCATCGTCACCTCCAAGTATTGCCATTATCATAGAGTAGTCTGTACCAATATTTTCAAATCCTCTAAACATTCCGGTTGGAATATTAAAAATATCACCTGGTTCGAGTATTACTTCTCCTGTTTTTCCCCATCTTCCCCAAAAAAATCTCCACTTTCCTGATAAAATAAAGAAAACCTCTGCTGTTCTATGAGTATGTAATGAGTTACGGCATTTAGGAGGTTGGCCTGCTGCTCCAATATTAAACCCTGGTGTTTTTTTTATATGAACATGTTGGTCAGCTGCTTCCGAAACTCCTCCTCCGATAATAGTAAAGTTTTCTTTTTTATCCGAACCAGGTGTATGAGCATCTATAAACGCTGTTTTGCATGGTACGAGTTCACCATATCGAACAATGTGAATAGGTTTCGTCATTAATCTCTCCCCAAATGAAGATGAATTTGTTTCCAGATAGAAACATCATCAAATAAAGTATATTCGTTTCGAAGTCCCCAAGGACCAAATTCTGCATGGCTTATTCCCATAATATAAATATTTGCATTTGATGGGTGGCCAAACCGCCCCTCACCTTCATGCTTTCCAACTAAGGACCATCGTAAAGCAGCTCTTGGGGGCAAAAACGGATCTTCTCTTCCAATCTTATGATGAATTGTAAATGTTGCAGATGGCAGGGCATTGCGAAGAGATTTCCAAAAAGCTTCGATTTCAGTAAAACCAACAGCCATCATACCTTCAGGGTAATATCCTTTTCCAGCTCTATCATAATGATGCTGAATTATGTCGGTTTTACCGTTCATAATAGATCTTAGAATCTCAGAAAATAAATCGCCCCACTCATTATTATTTCCTGTTCCTGCGTACGGTCCTTTTAAATCCATAGAGGCAGAAAAAGGTTTAATACAATTTTCTATACCTCCTTCTTGTTGAATTTGTTTATGTGCAAAATCAGCACTATTATGTCCGAGTTGTTTAACAATACCTCCAACATCACGCACTAACCATTCGTCATCAATTTGATTGTTTTTTGCATGACAGTCTGCAATCACCCGATAGTGAATTTTTTTACCAGTAGGTTCTCCAAAGCTACCTTTACCAAGATGAGTTGCTGTCGAAAATATTCGATGAGAAGATAACATGCCTCTTTCTGGAGAGCCTGACCAAATGACGTCTTCTCCTAGAAGTTGTCTGTCAGGAAATTCTGATAAAGTATCAAGAGTGGCCTTTATAACTGCCTTATTGCCTATAACAAGAGAGCTAGGAGAGCGCACAGGAATATCATCTGAATAATAATGATTTAATGTATCCACCTTTTTTTCTTCCCAGATCTCGTGTGTGATTCCCAGAATATAATTTGGAAAATTATCAAATCTACTATCAAACCCTTTCATTTATCACCCCCACAATTTTTCTTGGTAGAGGAGCGAATTATGAGTTCACCAGCTAGTTTAATATCGCCTCTTTTTAGAGGTTTATTTTCCATATAGCACATGAGAAGGAAAACTGTTTGTTGAACCATTTGCTCTATAGGTTGAGAAACTGTAGTCAGATCGTAGCTTGCTAACCGGGAGGGTGGAACATTATCATAACCGACAATTCCAATATCATCAGGTATTTTTAATCCGTACTCGAATCTTAAAACATCCATTACAATTAGAGCCATTGCGTCATTTGCAACGAAAATAGCCTCTGGTTTTTTTGAACTATTTATAATATTTAAAGCTGCATCTCGTGCCTGCTCACTCCTGAAATTTCCAACAGCTCTAGCACTAATGTTAAAACCATATTCCTCAAGTTTGTTTGAAAAGCCTGCTTCTCTATCGCGTTGAGTGGAGGCACCTTCCCATCCCGCAATATAACCGAAGGAACGATACCCCTGTTTAATTAAATGTTCAGCTATCAGACCTCCACCAAGATAATTGTCTGTTGTTACTGAAGCAAATGAGGGATTATGTTGAATACGATTGAATTGCACTACCGGAATACCAGCGTTTTCACATTTTTCAGTCAATGCAGAAGATAGCGCGACAGACGCTGTTACAATTGCATCTATTTGATACTCCAATATTTCCTCAACTACATTGTCTACATTACTTGCAGTTTGCGCTGCCATAAAAATAAGAACATGATANCCCTCTTTTTGTAATGCGTTTGACAGACGCTCAAGCACTTCTGGGTAAAAATAATTATCTAAATAGGCAACAACCAAACCAATCATATGGGAACGACCAGTAAGGAGAGACCGCGCTATTCTGTTTGGTCTATAACCTAATTCTTTTGCGGCATTTTGNACTTTNTCAACCGTTTTTGCTGATGCAGAAGCCCCTTTTGTGAANACTCTACTAACAGCTGATTGGCTCACTCCAGCGAGTTTTGCTACATCTTGGGATGTAATTTTTTGCTGGGCATGGTCATTTGCAAATACGATTGTTTTTATGGTCGAATCTTTTGACATTACTGAACCTCACTTAACTTTACTTGACCAAGGTTGGTTCTGGGAAAAGCGAGCTCTTGCATTCTTGATATAACGTTCACATCAATTTGTGCCCATATATCAAGTAAATCAATCATAACCCAATTTTCCCGAATTTTATTTTTTTCTAATCTCCAGAAATCAAGTGAACGAAGAGTAATTTTATGGTTTGTGGGCGCTATACCTAACCAGCCATCTCCNGTAAGTGTTTGTGACATATTCGGCCAACCTGTNACTGCCACATAGTTTTCCTCCGAAAAAAAGTGATGTGTTGTCTCTTCTGGATATTGGCCTCTATCTGGCATTGCCCTTAAAAACGGGATTTGGTGAAACTTTCGAAAACTTAAAACACCCCTACTACTTCCAATGCCAGAGGGCCCATACCAATTAAATTTTGGGTGCCAGAATTTTTCAAGTTCCATAATCTTTTCATCCCCATATTTGGGATGCTTGCTCATAGCTGAGAGCATTTCCAATACAATTAATTTATTTTTCTCTCCTTCCTGCTCATTTGATTCATTACACTTTATGCCATCCTGAGTGGCAGGTGAGGGCACAAGCCATTCACGCCCTAGGGAAGGCCCCATTGGCCAGACATTAGCCTGCATCATCAAGCTAGGTATATCCCAAATAGCTTGAATTTCAGAAACTTTTCCATCAGTGCATTTATAAAATTCGTGAAATCTAATATGGGCCAGGTGGCCAGTTGGTGGTATAGTTAAAAATGGGTTTACAAACGTACCTAAAAAATATCCTGCATTTCCTATCCAATATTCTCCAAGAGCATCTTTGCCAGAAATACGGATTGTTTCTCGTCTCTCAAAATCTGGAAAGGAATAAAAAAGGGGTGCGTAGATTCTTTCATAAATAAGAGACGCTTCCACATCTCCTATGGGATGAAAATAATGGCAAAAAGCTGAAGGATGAATTATTTCAGATAATAATTTTTCTGTTTTTCTTGGCTCAAAATTATAAAGTGCGGAAAAGAGAGGTGCCGTTATTTTTTCCGAAGAAGAATTATTTATTGACATTTGGACTACTTTCTTTCGACGGGGGGGCTTTTCACACCCTCATCAAATGCTTCCCATCCATGCCCTGAAAAACAATCNACGCCAAGCTGTGATAANACNGACGGATAATCAACCATCACCCAATTATCTATNATCTTTCCATCTACAACTTTCCAGAAATCCATATAACGAATTTCTACTTTCTTACCCGTTGGCTTGATGCCCATAAATTCACCACTATGGACTGCTTCTTGCCTACCAAAAGCTGCTGCCCATTCGCCCATATATAAGCGTGCTTCGTCGATACATACCTTATCTGAGAATGCTGCCTGAAAAGGCCTTTGCCAATTATTTTGGAATTCCTCCAACCCTTTTTTTGTTCCACACCCATAATTACCCATCCATCTAAAANTGNNNGCAAANAATTGGCCTATATCGTCNATTCGGTGGTCATTTAGTCCATCAACCATANCTTCTATAATTGAACGTGTTGCATCTGTTTTTGATAAATCGGTATCACGACTTAAAAGAGCTTGTTCTGGTCTTTTACCTACCATTAAGTTATCTCCTTAATAAGCATTCCAGTATTAGTATTAAAAAGATGGCAGGCACTATTAGCTATATTAATAGTAACAATGTCACCAATTTTTGCTGAGTAATCTTTGGCNGCCTTNACAGATATTAAAGTGCCCGATATTTGAAATGATATCATGGTAGANTCGCCGAGCAATTCAATNGAATAGATAGCAGAAGAGAATTCATTGCTATTTTTAGGCTTTGTTTTCGTTGTCTGAATAATAGCATCTTCTGCTCTAAATCCCACTGTAACATCGCCATCATCTATCTTAAATCCGTCCAGATGTATCGACCCTGATTCAAATGTATTATTTTTAATTTTTCCTGGAATTAAATTCATAGCCGGGTTTCCAATAAATCCAGCAACAAATAAATTTTGNGGTTTATTGTAAATTTCNAAAGGAGTTCCAATTTGCTGGATGATGCCTTTATTTAAGACAACAACTCGGTCTGCTAATGTCATCGCCTCTATTTGGTCATGTGTTACATATAATGTTGTTACCTGCATCTCATGATGAAGATGTTTAATCTGTGCTCTTGTTGAAACCCTGAGTTTTGCGTCGAGATTTGAAAGAGGTTCATCCATTAAGAATACATTTGGTTCTCTAACAATTGCCCTCGCTAAAGCAACCCGTTGTCTCTGACCTCCAGAAAGTTCTGANGGTTTACGATGTAAATACTCGGTTAANTCTACCATTTCAGCTGCACGTTCTACACGTTTNGAGTGTGTATTAGGGTCNNTCTTTCTNATTTTTAGGGGAAATCTAATATTTTCAAAGACATTCATATTGGGATATAAGCCATAAGATTGAAAGACCATCGCAACGTCTCTGTCTTTCGGTTCCATTTCATTCACTTTAATATCATTAATATAAATTTCTCCGGTAGTTTCTTGTTCAAGCCCTGCAATCATTCGCATTGTAGTGGTTTTACCACACCCAGATGGTCCTAATAATACCAAGAATTCTTTATCGAAAATTTCGAGGTTAATGTTATCTACCGCAATAAATGAGCCCCATTTTTTACTTAAGTTTTTAAGTGTGATACTCGCCATGAATTAATTTATCCCTTTACTGCACCAGCTGTTAAACCACTTACAATCTGACGTTGAAAAAACANAACTAGCATAAATAANGGNACTGTTGCTGAAACCACTGCTGCAACAGCAAACATAACGTTTCCTTGTTCTTGGGCAGATCCTAAAAATCCAGCTATTTTTGGGACCATCGTTTGGTTTGTTTCTGTTAGCAATAAAGCTGTTATTGCAAAATCGTTATAAGCTAAAAGAAAGCTAAATAGTCCAGTTGTTATAACCCCTGGCCACATTACTGGAATAATTACATGTCTAAAAGCCTGAAATCTCGTGCAACCGTCAACCATCGCGCTCTCGTCCAGATCTTTTGGGATTGTTGAAAAAAATGAGTGAAGCATCCAGAGCGTGAAGGGTTGATTTATAGCAACTAGAACGACAATAGTTGTTGATAGATGACCCCATAAACCAAGTTCGAAAAATGGCAGAAGATAACCTGAAACTAGCGTAATATGAGGCATCGCTCTAAATATAAGAGCTGCTATAAGTATCCAGAAAGCATATCTAAAACCAGACCTGGCTAAAGCATAGCCCCCTAGAGTGCCAAGCGTAAGAGAGATTGTTACTACGCTAACAGTCACAATCCCAGTATTTAAGGCAGCTCTCCAGAATTCTTCCTGAATCCAAGCTCCTTTGTATCCATTTAAAGTAAATATCCCCCCAGTCTCGACTAGCGTTCGAACACCAAAAATAGCATTACGCCAATCTTGCTTTGAGAAAAAATCTGCCTCTACTTTGAAACTACCCCAAAGTGTCCACAAAAAAGGAACAGAAGCGAGAATTAACCATATAATTATGAAAGATAAGCTTAATATATGCAGCCAGTTATTTTTTTTATTCATTCATCGTGCTCCAATTACCGGCTGATTTGCTTTCCAGGTCCTCACAATTACTGGTGTCATAAGTATACTGATGCCGATAATAGTAAGGATAGAAGTAGCAGCTGCAGAGCCAAACAGCATATCACCATCTCCACTTCTAAAATCATTATAAATTAGCCATGACAAAGAAGTCGCACTTGCCTGAGCGTTAAATCCTACAATTGGCTCAAATACTCGAAAATTATCCATCAGTTGAATAAGCGAAATAAAAATAGCTAGAGGCATCAAGTGCGGTATAATGACATAACGTGTTTGTTCCCATCTATTTGCACCATCGATCATCGCGCTTTCCAATGTATCTCGAGGAATTGTTTGTAAACCAGCGTAAAACACAACAAACGCAAAAGGAGCATGATGCCAAACTCCATAAACAAAAAGCATTACCCAAGTAAGCGTAGGTGATGCTTTGAGGGATAGGTTTTGGTCATTAAAAATAATTTGTAATAAACTTCCAATTATTCCCTCTGCGTCTATCATCCAAAACAATACAAGAGAGCCTATAAGAGGTGTAATGATCATGGGTAATAAGCAGATAAAAATTGTTGGCCCTTTAAAAGAAGAGGGTAGTCTGTTAACTGCTAAAGCAATGAAAAAGCCAATAATTATTACTAGTGGTGTTACAATAAAGGTATACGNAAGTGTGAAACTTAGGGCTTTNTAAAATGGNAGGTTAAATACTTCACNAAGGAAATCATTANAATTTTGNGANTCTTTCCAAGCTTGGTTTAATTCACTGAAAGCAAGGTGGTTTCGATTTGTGTAAGTACCAAACCAGTTAAATCTGCCAAGTGGTTTTTCCTCTTCTAAAACTTTTGTAGCCTCAANATCAACTCTAGTTTCCTTTTTGCAACCAAACGGAGTGCAATTTTCAACTACTACAAGAACTTTTTCATGCTCAATGAAAAAAGATTGAATGCTTATTGAGACTATGGGTAATGCGATAAAAATTAGCATCGCAAGTGCTGAAGGCCAAATAAACTTAAAAAAGGTATGATGAGGCATTTTTATTGCCCAAAGGTTACTGATAAGTTTTCGTAAAGAATTGCTTTTTTAACGGACACAGAGGGATAAAATCCCCCTGTGCGTTTTAAGTATTGATCAAAGAAAGCCTTTTTCAGTTGCTGCGGCAATGTAGGCTGCCTCAACATCCTCTAGAGCTTTTTCTGCAGTTTCATTACCCTGCAAGAAATCAACAATTTCGGCTCCAATTGCTGAATGCATTGCTCCAAAATAGGGTAGCATTGGATATGGAAGTGCGCCGCCGCTAGCTGAAGCTAAAACACCAACACCAGCTGGATTTGGTTGAGCTCCTTTTATTAACCAG
>FUFK010039897.1_pt1 | contig 68873 bp, 65 predicted proteins | sample 1021851 | NCBI WGS metagenome assembly FUFK01 (sample SAMEA51879418, study PRJEB19060) | metagenome | reverse complement strand
ACTATTTTTACTCGATTTGCAGAAAGCCAAGTGGCGCATCGAGAAGCGGTAATTAAGCCTACCTTGTCTGATAGAGTGGACTTTGAAGGTGAGTTGGCTGTAGTAATTGGAAAAGGTGGTAAAAACATCTCTTCAGAAGAAGCTTTGCAAAGTATTGCAGGATATACTTGTTATAACGATGTATCTATTAGGGATTACCAGAGACATACCAGTCAGTTTGTTCCAGGAAAAAATTTCTCAAAAACAGGTGGTTGTGGACCATTTTTAAAATTGGCATCGTCGATAAACAATTACCAGAGCTTAACTATTAAAACAATATTGAATGGTCAGGTTATGCAAGAAGCAAAGCTTGATCAATTGATTTTCAAAATACCTGAGATAATCTCCTATATCTCTTCTTTTACTCCTTTAGTCGCAGGAGACATTATTGTTACGGGAACGCCTGGTGGAGTTGGGGATAGGCGAGATCCACCTTTATACATGAAAAATGGTGACATTGTAGAAGTTGAAATTTCNGAAGTTGGTAAGNTAGTTAACCCGGTGCTCGACGAAAATATTATCCTTTAAATGCTTCTCAAATTATTGTGACGAAAAATTTCGATGTAATTATTGTTGGAATGGGTCCTTCCGGTCTCGTTTTAGCTGGCTTGCTTGCCACTTATGGCATTGAGGTTGGTATTTTTGAAAAGAATAAAAGTACTGTCAAAGAACCACGAGCGGTTTCTATAGATGATGAGTCACTCCGAATTCTTCAAAGCTTTTCGTTGCATAAAGCTGTGTTAGAGAATGTTTCTCAAAATTATGGGTCTTATTACTACGATGCCAAAGGTAAGCTATTTTTGAAAGTTGAACCGAATTCATGTGAAAATGGCTTTTTTAAACGAAATGCTTTTGATCAACCAACTTTTGAAAGCACATTGAGGAAACATCTGGAGGGTAAAAAAAACATCAACATCAATTTTTCACATACACTAATTTCTATAAAAAACGAGACTAACCGTGTNNTCGCGAATTTTGAGGATAGTAAAGGGATAAAAAAAAGCATTTTAGGACGGTATCTCGTAGGTTGTGATGGTGGACAATCAACTGTTAGAGACCTTATTGGCGTGGTAATGAGAGGTAGCACTTTTAATCAAAAATGGTTAGTCGTTGATATATATAATACAAAAAATTTTTTTAGGCATACGCAAGTTTATTGTAACCCCAAGCGTCCATCCATAACTTTACCTGGTCCCAATGATATAAGGAGATATGAGTTTAAACTAAATGATGGAGAGGGATCTAAAAAATTAAGTGAAGATTTTACAAGAAAGCTTATAGCAAGTGTCGGAGTAGATGGACAAGCAAAGATTAGAAGATCACAAGTATATCAATTTCATGCACTGATCGGTTCAGATTGGAAAAAAAAATCTGTATTTATTGCAGGTGATGCAGCGCATTTGTCTCCGCCGTTTGCTGGGCAGGGAATGAATAGCGGAATTAGAGATGTAGGGAACTTGGGTTGGAAATTAGCGTTAGCTGTTAAAATGCCACAATCAAGTAATATACTGGAAACCTATTTTCTNGAAAGAAAAGAACATTGCTGGGCCCTAATTAATTTGGCGATACGAATGGGTAAAATAATGATGCCAAAAAACAGCTTGTATTCNTTTTTTAANGCATCTTTTTTTAGGCTAATNAAGTTAAATAAAACACTGCTTAGTTATATGTCTCAAATGAAATATCGGCCCAAACCTAAATTAAAAACGGGACTTATTTTTTTTCATGGGAAAGAGACAAGGGATGATAAGAAATTAATTGGAACGCTCTTTCCACAACCCTTAGTGCAAGATAAGGCAGGAATTTTGTCTAACTTGGATGAGGTTTTGGGTAACAAATTTTCTTTAGTTTGTTATATCAAAAACCATGAGACTTACATCAGTCTGGAGAAACATCTTAATAATTTTTCAAAAACTTGTAAGGTTGTTNTTGTATTGAANCAATCATGCATGATTTTCCCGAGTAGGCATGAGGTTGTTCGAGATTTTAATAACCTTTTAGAAAAAATGGAGACAAGGGTGCCAGAGAATAGNGTTCTTTTANTNCGACCTGATAAATTAGTATCNGCAATCTATAAAAAAAATAATCTTCATTATTTATCAAATTTATTAAATAATAACGAGATATTTAGTTTTTAGAGTGTATAGTTACTATAAATTTAAAAATTATTAACANCTGGGGAGGAAGTTTAATGAAATTATTTTTAAGATTTTTAGTCGCATCTGCTTCTGTANTGTTTCTTTCANTATCTGCATACGCAGGAGAAGTGGTACTAAAGTTCCATTCATTTCCNCCAATGCCTGCAAATTCTAACGCAAANTTTGTTAAGCCGTGGAGTGAAAAGGTATTAGCGGAGTCAAATGGAGAAATAAAAGTTGAAATATATCCTGCGATGCAGCTTGGTGGAAAACCACCTCAACTTGTTGATCAAGTAAGAGACGGTGTAGTAGACATCGTTTGGACTGTTGCTGGTTATACACCNGGAAGATTTCCACACTTAGAAGCGTTTGAATTACCGTTTATGCCTGCNTCTGCTGAGGCGACATCTCAAGCACTACAAGAATACGTAGATACTGTAGCTGCCTCTGANCTTAAAGANTATAAGGTTTTAGCCGTATTTTGTCATGCTCCAGGAAAAATTCATACTAAAGAAAAAGTTATTAAGTCCGCAGCTGATTTAAATGGTATGAAGATGCGTGGTCCCACAAGAGTGATAACCAAAATGTTAGAAGGCTTAGGAGCAACGCCTGTAGGAATGCCTGTTCCAGCAGTTGCTGGAGCACTATCAAAGGGTGTGATCGATGGTATGGTTGTGCCTTGGGAAATTATGCCGTCTTTCAAACTTCATGAGCTTACAAAAGCACATACCACAGTTTCGGGATCCAGAGGTTTATACACAACCCCGTTTTTGTTCTTGATGAATAAAGCGAAATATGAGTCTTTAAGTGATGAGCATAAAAAGGTTATTGATAATAATGCTGGTCTTGCCCTGGCAAAACTTGCTGGACAGCTTTGGGACGGTTTCGAAGTTCCAGCTAGGAAGTTAGCATTAGATGCTGGTGGAACAATACACTCTCTATCAGGAGGTCCNCTTGCAGAAATGAAGGCAGCTGGTGAAGGCCTTGAGAAGGATTGGATTAAATCAGCTAATGATCGNGGNCTAGATGGTGCAATGCTTGTTAAAACNGCGAAAGACTTAATTTCAAAATATGACAAGTAAAAATACCTNGTTAGATCTTGAAGAAACAGAGCGCCCAAACGATATTTTTGGGCGCTTTTTACTTAAGATTGTAACATATTTAGCGATTTGTGGAGGTATAGTACTTGTTGTAATAGTACTTATAAATTTCATTTCTATCGCAGGTAGAACAATGTTTGGCAAGCCTCTTACAGGAGACTTTGAACTTGTTGAAATGGGATGTGCGGTTGCGATGTTTTCATTTTTNCCNCTTTGTCAATTTAAGAATGGNAACGTTATTGTAGATTTNTTTACAATAAACCTCTCGAACAAAATTAAAAACAGCTTNAATGGGCTTGGAGCTTTTTTATTTTTTTTAGTAGCNTCTTTTTTTACATGGAGAATGGTTTACGGAGCCTTAGACATGTACAAGTATAATGAGCAAACGATGTTGCTTCAAATTCCCGTTTGGATTCCATTTGTTCCAGCGGTTATTTCTTTTGGTATTCTATCGATAACCTGCCTTTATACATCAATAATATTTTTCAAATCGGCTNTTAAATAGAAAATATTTATCATGGATAGACTCTACCTCGGCATAATAGCTTTCCCAATTCTTTTTTCTTTATTGGCTGTNAGNGTTCCCATTGGTTTAGCAATGTTGGTCGTTGGCTGTTCAGGAACAATTTTTATAGCTGGTTGGTTGCCCATTATGTCCCAAGTAAAGACAAGTGCATGGCATCTTTTTTCTAATTATTCATTTACTGTTATTCCTTTATTTTTACTGATGGGAAACTTTGCATCTAAGGCAGGGATGAGTGAATCTCTATTTCGGTTTGCTGGTGCTTGTCTTGGACACAGACGAGGTGGGGTGGCTATGGCAGCAGTCGGTGCATGTGCTGGTTTTGGCGCNATATGTGGTTCATCTCTTGCTACAGCCGCTACCATGGGTCGTGTGGCTCTTCCTGAGCTACGTAGAATGGGTTATTCTGGTTCTTTAAGCACTGGGGCTTTGGCCGCTGGTGGAACGTTAGGTATTTTGATACCACCATCAGTTATATTGATAATCTATTCAATTTTAACCGAACAAAATATTGCAAAAATGTTTTTAGCAGCTTTTGTACCTGGGATTTTAGCCGCAATTGGATATCTGATAGCAATAGCTATTTTCGTAAGGATAAAACCAGATTCGGGTCCACCCACAAGCTATGTGGGATGGAGGCAAAGACTTAATTTATTTGGGCAAGTGTGGCAAATACTTGTTATATTTTTTCTTGTAATTGGAGGTATTTATCTTGGGTGGTTTACGCCAACCGAGGGTGCTTCAATAGGTGCAGCCGGTACAGGTATTATGGCACTCTTTACAAAAGGCTTCAATTTTAGTGATTTAATTGATGTTATTAAGGATACAGCTGTCACGTCCGCTATGATTTTTTTAGTATTATTAGGGGCTGAGTTCTTTAATTCTTTTATTGCACTTACACAAATAACTAATGAATTGGCAACATTTGTTATTAGCAATGAGCTCTCTCCATATCTAGTCGTATTTTGTATATTAGTTCTATACATTCTTTTAGGTTGTCTTATGGATAGCTTAGCTATGATACTACTAACTATACCTGTATTTTTCCCCATCATTATTGAGTTAGATTTTGGAATGAGTATTGAGGAGGTTGCAATCTGGTTTGGTATCCTTACTCTTATCGTTGTTGAAGTGGGGCTAATAACCCCACCAGTGGGCTTGAATGTTTTTATAATTAATAAAATGGCAAAAAATGTTCCAATTTCAGATACCTTTATTGGAGTTTTGCCATTTTTAATAAGCGACCTTATTAGGGTCGGCATACTGTTTATCTTTCCTGGTATAAGCTTGTTTTTAATTCGGCTTTTTGGGTGAAGTTAATTTGGAGGTTTTNTAATGAAAAATGAAGAAATAGTGGACTCATTGAAGGTCATAAAGTGTCAACATGTTTCTCTAGAAGTTAGTAATGTTGATGTTTCTCTAAAGTTTTATAGAGACTTTCTAGGATTAAAGCTCTCAGAAAGGCATTATGCCAATGAAAATCCTGCCATACCTTTNGAGATGGCGTTTATGAGACTNGGTAAGCAACATCATGATCTTGTGCTAACGCATGATCCAAAGAGAGACTACCCAGAAAAAATATTTAATTCTGGTCCTGCTGGAATTCATCATTATGCATTTGAATGTCCAAATAAAAAAAGTTTCGACATGTATTTNGAAAGGGCAAAGGAAATGTCATTAGAAATTGTAAGGGGACCCGTTCTTCATAGTGCGTATCAATCTAAAGGTGATGGAACGTGGGGAGAAAATTGGAGTTTTTACGTTTTAGATCCGGATAAGCACCGAATAGAAATTTTTTGTGAAATGGCGGAGATAGACAATGCTGGTTGCTANATAATGGAAAATGGTAAAAAGGTACCTGATAAAAAGGCAGAAGAAATTTAATTAAAATACATGATGAAAAAGAATTTTGATTGCATCGTTATTGGTTACGGTCCTGTTGGCGCTTTACTCTCAATATTTCTATCAAAATTAGGATTGAGTGTTGCGGTAATAGATAAAAATTTAGATGTTTACCCATTACCACGAGCAATACATTTTGACGAAGANGTNATGCGTATTTTCCAAATGGTTAATCTTAGCAAGCAGATTTCTAATATCTCAAGAATAGGTACTAAGGGGATGCATTTTGTCGATGAAGAAGACAATATTTTAATGGAAAGAAAAGGATCAAACTCCATAGGGGAGTTTGGTTGGCAAAAAAGCTGGTATTTTCATCAACCTCAGCTTGAAAGACTCTTGAGGAGTAACGCAGAGAAGGAGAAAAACTTCGTTAGCTTTTTGGGGTATGAAACCCAAGAAATAAACCAAGATAGTGATTTAGTAACTGTTACATCATATAGCAAGAGTTTAAAAAAAGAGCTTGTGCTACAAAGCAAATACCTAGTTGGTTGCGATGGAGCAAACTCAAATACGAGCGACTTTATAGGGCAAGGAGTAAAAGATTATGGATTAAAAGAAAAGTTTTTAGTCCTCGATCTNATAGTCGATAATNGATACCAAAACATAAAAAANTTGCCTGATTACACTGTTCAGCACTGTGATAAGNTTAGGCCAGTCACNCGTTGTTANATAAATAAAAAAAGAAGAAGATGGGAAGTCAAAATATTGCCTAGCGATAATGAAGACGAGTTCTTAAAAAGTAAAACTATATGGAAATTCCTAAGCAAATGGATAGAAAAGAAAAGTGCAAAAATCGAGCGTAGCCAATTATATACTTTTAGATCAATACTTAAGAAGAAATGGTTTAAAAATAGGGTAATTTTAGCAGGAGACAGCGCACACCTTTCTCCTCCCTTTCTTGGGCAAGGTATGTGTGCTGGTATTCGTGACGTTGCAGCCTTAGCATGGCGTTTAAAAGGATATGCCAGCAATAAACTGTCGGCTGATGATTTAGTAAACTATCAAGCAGAAAGGTTTCCGCATGTATCTGCTTTTATTAAGTTGGCTGCTGAAGTAGGCAAGATAATGTCCAACCCAGGCTTGCTTATGAAGTCTGAAAAGTCACAAAGCATGCGATTATTTGATTTCCCGAAACCGAGATTAAAAACTGGGTTTTTTTATAAATGTTCTTTATCTGGGACATTATTTCCACAATTTACTGAGGATAGTAAAAAAAGCGATGATACCCTTGGGTATAAATTTATTTTACTAGTTTTAGAAAATAATGCGTGTTCCGAAGTTAATATGGATCCAAACATATTAACTAAAAAAGTCGCTAAAGGGTCTTTAAGAAATTGGATTATTAAAAGCAAAAAAGAAGCGGTGATTATTCGACCAGATAAATATATTTTTGGCAGCGCATCCTCAAAAAAAGAGGTAAGTTCACTACTTAATTGTTTTAGTCATATGTACCGAGCTTAATATTGCTTTAGTATAAACATGTAAAGTGCTGATTTTATTAATATTTTACGACTTTATTTCCTTTTGAAAGCCACTCTTTTATTCCTTTAGTATTATAGATATTGGGAAAATCATTTGTTTTTTCTAATGCTTTCGCAATTGCAGTAGTTCTTCTGCCCGTTCTACAAAAAAGAATTATTCCCTTTTCAGAGTTTGTAATATTTTTAACTTTGTTAATAAATCCTTTGAAATCGTAAGTTCCATCTTTCTCGAAAAAAGTATGGTGATAGCTGTTTTCAATTACTCCAGTTGAAACCCATTCGTCTTTACGTCTTACATCGATAAGCGGAATGCCTAGCGACATCAGTCTCTTAATTTCATCATTTCCTATATTTTTTGTCTCAGCATAACTGTTACCGGTTAAGATGAAGATAAATAAAAGTATTAAGGTTATGATGCGTTTAAGTTTCATTTGAATACGAACAGTTGGAATCCAATTACAATACGACTATATTCTACACTAGTCACTGAACATTAGATATCTATACAGGAAATATTCAAATGGATAAACTCAAATCTTTTATAACTGCGCTATGTTTCTTTCTCACTACAAGTGTTTGTATGGCGCAAAACGAAATTATATCTCACGGTATTTCAACTTTTGGGGATTTGAAGTACGAAAAAGACTTTAAGCATTTATCTTACGTGAATCCTGATGCTCCAAAAGGAGGTGAAATTTCTTTTTGGGCGTTTGGATCGTTCGACTCAATGCATCCGTACACGAGGAAGGGAAGAGCAGGAGCATACTCATCAATATTTTTTGAAAGCCTACTAGAGGGTACNTCTGATGAAATAGACTCAGCATACGGATTGATTGCAAAAGAGATTGAATATCCAGAGGACCGTTCATGGGTTATTTTTACGCTNAGGAGTGAAGTATTATTCTCTGATGGATCGCCTTTAACCGCTAAAGATGTGCTTTTTTCGTATAAATTACTTAAAGAAAAAGGTCTTCCTTCTTTTAGAGCAGTGTTGGAAAAAGATATTCAATCGGCGGAACTTATTTCGGATCGTAAAATAAAATTTATTTTCAACGAAGAGGTACCAAAAAGAGATTTAATTAATACGGTCGGTGGATTGCCGATTTTTTCAGAAAAATACTTTACAGATAACAAAGTAGATTTTGAAGCATCAACCTTAACTCCTGCTTTAGGNTCAGGGCCATATATTTTGGATAAAGTAGATGTAGGTAAACAGATTATATACAAAAAAAATCCAAACTACTGGGGTCATGATCTTCCAATTAATAAAGGTAGATATAACTTCGATAAATTTAGAATTGAATACTTTGCAGATTATAATTCGGCTTTCGAAGGTTTTAAAGCTGGTACATATACTTTCAGAAACGAGGCATCTTCAAAAATATGGGCCACTGGTTATGATTTTCCCGCATTGGAAAAGAATTGGGTTAAGAAAACGACACTTCCAGATGGAAACTTATCTTCGGGGCAATCATTTGTTTTCAATTTGAGACGAGAAAAATTTCAAGATATTAGGGTTAGAAAAGCCATAGGATTAATGTTTAATTTTGAATGGTCTAATAGCACTCTCTTTTATGGTCTCTATGAGCGGATAAATTCATTTTGGGACAATAGTGAACTCAAGGCTTCGGGAATGGCAACAAATCGAGAGCTAGAAATTCTTAACAAATATAAGTCTATTCTAGAAGCTAATAACTTTAGTGAAGAAGTTTTTTCATTCCCTAAATCGTCATTGAAACAACTTGACCGAAAAAACTTAAGGCAAGCATCCAGATTATTAGATGATGCAGGTTGGGAGGTTGGTGACGATGGTTTGCGAAGAAACGCTGACGGTAAAACACTTGATGTTGAGATACTGAACGATAGTCAGGCATTTGACCGCATAATTAACCCCTATATNGAAAACTTAAAAAAGCTAGGTATCAATGCCGCAAATATAAAAATTGACAATGCGCAGATGACTGACAGGCGTAGGAAATTTGATTTTGATATNCTNGTTGGTTTNTTGAGCACNCAATTAACNCCAGGGTCNGAGCTAGAGCAATATTTTGGATCTGAGTCTGCCGATTTTTCAATTTTTAACTTAACCGGCGTTAAAGATCAGGGTGTTGATGCAATAATTAAAGAAGTAAGAGCGGCAAAGTCTAGAGAGGAATTGGGGTTCGCAATAAGGGCATTAGATAGGGTTTTAAGAAATAAAGTCATCTGGGTACCTCAGTGGTTTAAGAATAAACACACAATTGCTTATTTTGATATGTATGAGCATCCTAAAAACTTACCACCATATGATATTGGTGTTCTTGATACCTGGTGGATGAATTCTGATAAATATAATGATTTAAAGGATCAGGGTGCTTTAAAATAATTTTAAAAAATGCTCAGTTATATCTTTAGAAGATTAATCCTTATTGTACCCACATTAGTTGGGATAATGTGTATAAATTTTTTCTTGGTACAGTTTGTTCCTGGTGGTCCTATCGAACAAATAATAAGTGACCTAGAAAAAAATAGCTCTTTTCTTGATAGTATTGGTGGAGGCTCTCAAGAAGTAAAAACAAGCGATGGACTTGAATCGTATAAGGGATCGGTTGGGTTGCCAAAAGATTTTATCGATGAATTGGAAGCACAATTTGGTTTTGATAAGCCGCTTTGGGAGCGGTTTTTTTCAATGATGTACGACTATATTACGTTTGACTTCGGGGATAGTTATTTTCGATCAATTTCAGTTATAGAACTTATAATAGAAAAGATGCCCGTTTCTATATCATTAGGCTTATGGACAACCCTGTTGGCGTATATGATATCTATTCCCTTAGGAATAAGAAAAGCTCTATTGGATGGTTCAAGTTTTGATAATTGGACATCTACGCTCATTATAATTGGATACTCTATTCCTGGATTTTTATTTGCAATTTTTCTTTTGGTTCTTTTTGCAGGTGGTTCCTATTTACAATTGTTTCCTATCAGAGGACTAGTATCCTCAAATTTTGAAAATATGTCCTTTTTTGGGCAAATAAAGGATTATTTCTGGCATATTGCTCTTCCAGTNATAGCATCCACAGTTTCAGCTTTCGCTACATTGACATTACTAACGAAAAACTCGTTTTTAGACGAAATAAAGAAACAATATGTAATTACCGCAAGATCAAAAGGCTTGAGTGATCAAAGAGTTTTATATGGCCATGTTTTTAGAAACGCTATGTTGATTATAATAGCTGGGTTTCCTGGGCTTTTTATTTCAGTTTTTTTTGGATCCTCTTTAATTATAGAAACTATTTTTTCTCTAGATGGATTGGGTCGTTTGGGTTTTGAGGCTGCAGTATCAAGAGACTATCCCGTAGTATTTGGTACTCTTTATATTTTTGGCTTATTAGGATTGTTGGTAGGGCTTCTCTCAGACTTAATGTACGTCTGGGTTGACCCAAGAATTGATTTTGAAAAGAGACAATCTTGAGCAAACAACTTAATTGGAAAAGATGGGAAAATTTCAAAAAAAATAGGCGTGCCTTTTATTCGGCGATTATTTTTGGAATGCTTTTTTTTCTTTCTTTATTTGCAGATATCATAGCTAACGATAAGCCGTTATATATTAAGTCTCAAGACAAGGTATATTTCCCTATTTTTAATTTTTATTCTGAGGTCGAGTTTGGGGGTGACTTGAAAACGGAGGCAATATACGCTGATAGAGAAATACAATGTCTTATTTTAACAGAAGGCAATGATGATTGTTGGGACTCTCCTCAAACCGTTATATCTGAAGGATATAAAAATAAAACAAATAAAGGAGTAATAATTTGGCCCCTTATTCGGTTCAATCATAATACTATTGCCGACTTAAATGTACCAGCACCATCTCCACCGGATAGTGAGCATTGGCTTGGGACGGATGATACTGCAAGAGATGTTTTAGCAAGAATAATTTATGGGTTTCGTATCTCTGTGATATTTGGGTTAACCGTTACTTTTTTTGCAAGTATGGTTGGTATTTTTGCAGGTGCAATGCAGGGCTATTTTGGTGGGAAAACGGATTTATTCACCCAGCGTTTTATAGAAATATGGAATTCTGTACCCTCNCTTTACGTGATAATTATTTTATCAGCNTTTTTGAGAATAGACTTTTTGATATTAATGCTATTGATAACTTTATTTAGCTGGACGGCGTTGGTAGGTGTCGTCCGAGCTGAATTTTTAAGAGCTAGAAACTTTGAGTATGTAATGGCAGCGAAGGCTCTCGGTGTATCAACGGGTTCAATTATTTTTAAGCATTTATTGCCCAATGCGATGGTTGCAACGCTCACTTTAGTGCCGTTTATACTAACAGGATCTATAGGATCGTTAGCAGCGCTTGACTTTTTAGGCTTTGGTTTGCCCGCTTCGTACCCATCGCTTGGTGAACTTACTATGCAAGCAAAGCAAAATCTTCAGGCACCTTGGTTGGGCTTAAGTGCGTTTTTTGTATTTTCTATAATGCTGGCGCTCCTCGTTTTTATTTTTGAAGGCATAAGAGATGCTTTTGATCCAAGAAAGACTTNTGTATGAGAACACATCTATTAAGCTTAGAGAACTTATCTATTTATTTAAATGGGTTTAAGGGTGATACTAAAAAGTTAGTTTCTAACATAAATATTAATATCCATAGAGGAGAATTTGTTGCGTTAATAGGAGAGTCTGGCTCTGGAAAGTCTTTATCCGCACTTTCTACTGTTGGTTTGTTACCCTCTGCTATCAAAGCCTCAGGTACAGGAAAGTGGCTAAATCTGAACTATGATTTGGCAGATCATAATTCTTTAAAAATGTTTCGTGGAAAGGAAATAGGCTTTATTTTTCAAGAGCCTTTAGTNTCTCTGAATCCTCTTCACACTATAGGCAAACAAATTGGTGAGTGTATAACAACACATGCACACATTCCAAACGCAGATCTTAAGGATAAAGTTATCGCTTTATTGAAAGATGTNAAACTTGATGANCCAGAGAGACGCTTTAATCATTATCCACATCAATTATCAGGTGGCCAACGTCAAAGAGTGATGATTGCAATGGCGCTTTCAAATAAACCAAAGCTTCTAATTGCAGATGAGCCTACTACCGCTTTAGATGTAACTATCCAAAAAGAGATCCTTGATTTGTTACACTCCTTAAGAGCCTCCTATGATCTTTCAATATTATTCATAACGCACAATTTAAAGATTGTTAAAAATTTGGCTGATCGTTTATATATTATGAAAGAAGGGGAAATAATTGAAAGTGGTAAAACCGAAGATGTTTTTAAAAAACCAACTCATGCATACACAAAAGACTTAATCGAGCCCAAAATTAAAATTATAAAATCAAGATTAAATACTTCAAAGATTCTATTATCAGCTGAAAACTTATCAGTTAAGTATAAAGGCCCTAGAAGCTTATTTAGAAGCTCGTCTAAAGACTTTTGTGCCTTAAATAAAGTTTTTTTAAATATTAAATTGGGCGAGACACTTGGAGTTGTAGGCGAAAGCGGTAGTGGTAAAACAAGCTTAGCTCTATCAATACTTAAGTTGATAGATTATCAAGGAGATATAAAATTGCATCTTCCTGAACCTCGTCTCAGAAAAAAGGAAAGACTTAAAAATTACAGACGTAATGTTCAAATTGTTTTCCAAGACCCTTTTTCTTCACTCTCACCAAGACTTTCAATTCGTGATATAATCGGTGAAGGTATTATTTCACATCGTATATTTTCTAAAGAACAGGTAGAAGAAAAAATACTATTAGCTCTGAGTAGAGTAGACCTTGACAAAGATACTCTAGAAAGGTATCCCCATGAGTTTTCTGGTGGACAACGACAGCGTATCGCAATTGCAAGAGCGATAATTATGGAACCGAAGCTCCTAATTTTAGACGAGCCAACTTCATCATTGGATGCGGCTATTCAAAAACAATTAATTAAGTTGTTAATTGATTTGCAAAAAGACCTTAATTTATCTTATTTATTTATAAGTCACGATTTAGAGTTAGTTTCAACTATTTCTCATAGAATGGTTGTAATGAAAGATGGTATGATTGTGGACGAGGGAACTCCGGCAAGACTATTAAGGTATTCAAAAAACGAATACACAAAAAGGTTAGTAGAAAGTTCAATTTTTTAAAAAAGGATTTTGAGATGAACTATGACGAACAAAATATTTTTGCAAAAATTATCAGGGGTGAATTGCCTGCTGAAAAAATTTATGAGGACGAAAAGGTTTTGGCTTTTATGGATATAATGCCCAGGTCGCCAGGTCATTTTCTTGTTATACCTAAGGCGAGTGTTCGGAATATTCTGGATATTGATAATGAAAGTCTATGTGCAGTTATTAAAGTGGTGAAAAAGCTTGCGATTGCATCCAAGAAAGCAATGAATGCAACGGGTATAACTATACAGCAATTTAGTGAGGCTGATGGAGGTCAAGAGGTCTTTCACTTGCATTTTCATGTTATACCTAGATATGAAGGCAAACCCATGGATAGACCTGGTCAAATGGTAAAAGACATGTCGGTTTTATCGTTGCAGGCTAACAAAATAAAGGCCGAATTAGGGGCTTAGTTAGATAGTCATGTATGAATATAGTGGAAGGGCTTTAGTATTTGGTGCTAGTGGTGGTATAGGTCAAGCGTTTAGCAGGTTCTTGGAGAGTAAGCTCGGTTCAGAAAATGTGGTAAAGATAAGCCGATCCTTTGATGGGTTTGAGATTTCAGATGAAGAAAAAATATTTAAACTTTCTGAATCAATAGAAGGTTCATTCAATTTGATTATCAATGCAACAGGGGTTTTGCAAACTACTGAAGAGGGGCCTGAGAAAACGATTAATGTGGTTAAACAAAAATTAATGATTGATATGATGACGATTAATGCAATAGGGCCCGCTTTATTATTAAAAAATTTTTCTAAAAAATTGGATAAGACAAAATTTAGTGTATTCGTTAATCTATCTGCCCGAGTGGGTTCCATAACGGATAATAGACTTGGGGGTTGGATTTCCTATAGGTCATCTAAAGCTGCTCTAAATCAAATCATTAAGACTTCTTCTATAGAGATAAATAGGAGAAATAAAAATGCTATTTGTGTGGGTCTTCATCCGGGTACAGTTAAAACAAGTTTTACAGAAAAATTTCAAAATACTACTGAAACCATTTCGCCGGATGAGTCTGTTAAGATGATGATGAATGTTGTTGAAAACCTTTCTGTGGATGACAATGGGTATTGTTTTGCCTATGATGGAAAGGTAATTCCTGCGTGAACTCTACATTCTAACTTTTAGTTTTAGGACTTACACCGCTTCTTTATTAATTGAAAGGTTGTTTGTAGTTGATAAGTGAAAACACTAAGGGAGCATTTTTAATCTCTCTCGCGGCAGCTTGCTATGTAATGAGTGATATTTTCATGAAATTTCTTTCATCTGAAATCTCAATGTTTCAAATAACCTNTTTAAGAGGACTGTTAGTAACCTTTTTTCTTTTTTCTTACTGTTATATGAGTGAGGCATCCTTTTTTATNAAAGAATGGAGAGACCGAATTGTAATAACAATTAGATCNANTTTAGAAGTTATCATGACGTATGCGTTTCTGGCAGCTCTATTCAACATGAATGTAGCCAATGCTAATGCTATTCTTCAATTAATTCCTCTNATAGTTCTTTTGGGATCATTCATTTTTTTACGCCAATCACCAAAGACATACGAATGGATTGCTGTCTTGGTTGGATGTTTTGGTGCAGTTATAATTATTCGCCCGGGAGCATCGGATTTTAACTTCTTTACAATTCATGCATTAGTTGCGGTTTTTTGTTTGTCAGCACGTGATCTATTAACTGTAAGATTGAATAAAAATATACCATCAAATNTAGTAGCTTTTTATAGTGCACTAATGCTGACCATGGTTAGCTTTTTATTAAGTGAAGACACCCATCTTTTTGGAAAAGTAGATAATTCTTTATTTATAGTTTATACAGCTATATTCGTTTCTATCGGTTATACAGCCTCGGTTTCTGCCATGAGATATGGTGAAGTAACATTTGTTTCTCCATTTAGATATACCGCCTTACTATGGGCTAGTGTCATGGGGTTTATTTTTTTTGGTGAGATACCTAAATTTAGTACACTTTTTGGAGGATCTCTTATAATCCTTGCTGGAATCTTTATTTTTTACAAATCAAAAGACAATAAGAAAACTTTATAAAAACTATTTATTAAACTTTAGATGTCAAACCAGAAAACTCTCGAACATATTTTGGATCTTTTAGATGACGAAGAAGGCATTTCATTTAAAAGAATGTTTGGTGGGTATGGACTATTTAAAAATGAGCTGGCTGTTGCACTGATCCTGCGTTCAGAAATTTTCATGAAAGTTGATCAGTCAAATATAAATGATTATAAGTCTGCTTTTTCAAAACCATTTACATACAAGAAAAATGGGAAAGATATATCCCTGTCAAATTGGGCAATTCCCTCTGAAATTTTAGAAGATAAAGATTTATTTATTGAATGGTTTTTGAAGTCCTATAGGGTTGCTCTTGATAAAAAAATAGGAAAAAAAGTTGAGTATTGAAAGCTGGTTATATCTTATTTTAATTTGCCTTATGGGTGCTTCTTCTCCAGGTCCTAGCTTGATAGTGATTTTACGTCACGCAGTTGCTGATGGTAGAAGCGCAGGCATTTACGCCGCAGTAGGCCATGGCTTAGGCATTTTTATATATGCACTTGTCTCAGCGATCGGCTTAAGTTTTATATTAATTAATTCTCCAAAGATATTTTCGTTTGTCCAAATTTTAGGAGCATTATTCTTGTTGTGGATAGGCTTTCAAATACTCCGGGAAGGGCTATCAAAAAAAGACTTATCAAATTTTGGGGAATATAAAACATCGTCATCAGGCATTACATTAAATCATTTTAGAGATGGTTTTGGTATCGCAATTCTGAATCCAAAAATACTGGCTTTTTTCTCTTCTTTATTTAGTCAGTTTTTGTCTCCCGAGCAAAATTTTTCTATTCACATATTTATGGCAATTATCGCAGGGTTTATTGATGTAAGTGTCTACGTTATCATTGTTTTTCTAGTAACTCTAAAAAGCTTGCTTAAATTTTATANAGATAAGATATTTTTTNTGGAGNTTGCGTTTGGNTTGTTGTTAATCCTCTTGGGTTTTTCTATATTTGTAGTAAGCTTTAATCTTACTTATTTTGGTTAAAAAAAATGAATGAAAATAAAATTGATAGAAAAATTGCTGTTATTTTCGTAACAGATGTTGTTGGTTTCAGTAAGCTTATGGAGAAGAATGAAGACCAAACTCTTAAAAGTTTTCGTTCATGCAGGGAAATACTAGATAATTTGTTTAAAGAGCATGGAGGCCGAATTTTTAATACAGCCGGAGACTCGGTCCTTGCAGAATTTCAAAGTGCAGTTTCTGCAGTGGTTTGTGCATCTGAATTTCAAAAGTTAATTTCTGAACGAAATTCTAGTGTATCTGAAGATAGCGAAATGCATTTTCGAATTGGTATAAATATGGGTGATGTTATAGTAGAAGGCGATAATCTTTATGGGGACGGAGTAAATGTTGCCGCGCGTTTAGAGGCACTTTCGCAACCTGGTGGGGTATGTTTATCAAAAAGCATACATGATTTTGTGAATCAAAAGACTGAGTTTTTNTTCAATGATATTGGTGAGCAACGAGTAAAAAATACAGATGTTCATGCGTTCGATTTAGCGCTTAATAATCTAGAAAAAAGAGAGGCAAAAAAAGAAGAGAAACTTGATGATGTAGATGATGGCGGCAAACCCCCAGCCATTGCCGTTCTTCCATTTAAAAATTTGAGTAATGATGAAGAGCAGGAGTATTTCGCAGATGGAATTACAGAGGATATAATTGCCAACCTTTCATTGTGGAAAACATTTCCCGTTATCTCGCGGAATTCTAGTTTTTCTTTTAAAAACTCCACTGAGAAATCTGATGTAATATCGAAAGCACTGGGAGCGAGGTATTTAGTTGAAGGGAGTGTTAGAAAAGCCGGAAACAAAGTTCGAATTACTGCACAGTTAACTTCAGCAGATGATGATAAACAAATTTGGTCAAAAAGATGGGATAGGTCGCTTGAAGACATTTTTGAAGTTCAAGATGAAGTATCACGAGATGTAGCCGCACTAATTTCTCCTGCTTTAAAGGATCAGGAGCAGGTAAAGCTAAGCACTAAAGGGAAGAAAAACTTTGGTGCTTGGGATGAGTATCTTCAAGGTCTTAACATTTATAATACTCAAGATTTTGTTGGAACAACATTAGGTGATAAAGTTATTGAACACTGTAAGAGAGCAATAGAGCTTGATGCAAATTTTTGTGACGCATACGTTCTGTATTGTAACGTGCTTCAGGGAAAAATTTATAGTCATGAGCACCAAGATAGTCGTGAAGAAAACACTAGGCTCTTTCATCAAATGGCTCAAAAAGCAGTCGATACCGATCCTGAAAACCCCGACGCTATGTCGTCATTAAGCATGTCTTATAGTATTAAAAAAGATTTGAATAAAAGGCTTGAGACAGCTGAGAAAGCATTAGAATTGAATCCAAGCCATCCACGCTCGAATTTTTCCTACGGTCAAGCCTTAACAAATTTTGGAAGAAATGAAGAAGCCTTGTCCTATGTTAAGAAAGCAATCGAGCTAGATCCTCAATCCAAAAGAAATTATGAAGGTTTTTTCCCTCTTTTGTATATAGCTCTCAAAGACTGGGAAAATGCAATAACATGGCTGAACACGGCTCATGAGCGAAGTCCACATTCCAGATACTTTGGCTGGAAGGCTGCGGTGTATGGAAAAATGAATGACTTAGATTCTGCTAAGGAAAATCTAAACTCTTTTCTTAAAGAACGACCTGAGATTAAGACATTAGAGGATTATGAAAAGGTTGCACCAACTATAATAAAAGATACTCTACTAGAAGGCTTGAAAATAGCTGGATTAAAATAAGAGATATCTTTTTAACTTAAAATGAGGAGAAGGTGATGAAAACTAAAGCCGCCGTTGCATTTGAAGCTTCTAAGCCTTTAGAAATAGTAGAATTAGATTTAGAGGGTCCAAAAGAGGGTGAGGTTCTCGTAGAGATAAAGGCGTCTGGCATTTGCCATACAGATGCTTACACTTTATCTGGAGCAGATCCTGAAGGAATATTTCCATCTGTATTAGGGCATGAAGGAGCTGGTGTTGTTGTTGATGTTGGAAAAAATGTTACCTCTGTATCTGTTGGTGATCACGTCATTCCCTTGTATACCCCCGAATGTAGAGAATGTGAATATTGCCTTAATCCTAAAACAAATCTTTGTCAGGCAATACGGACCACCCAAGGTCAGGGATTAATGCCCGACGGAACAAGCCGCTTTAGTTATAAAGGTAAGCCTATCTTTCATTATATGGGCACCTCTACTTTTTCTCAATTTTCAGTTATGCCCGATATTGCGGTTGCTAAAATTTCTAAAAGTGCCCCTTTTGAGAAAGTTTGTTACGTAGGGTGTGGTGTTACTACTGGAATTGGTGCCGTAATTAATACTGCGAAAGCTGAAGCTGGATGTAGAGCGGTGGTGTTCGGTCTAGGAGGTATTGGGCTAAATGTCATCCAGGGTCTGAAAATGATCGGCGCCGAGATGATAGTTGGTGTGGATATAAATGCTTCTAAAGAGGAGTGGGGAAAACGTTTTGGAATGACACACTTTGTCAATCCTTCCGAAGTAAAGGGTGATTTAGTCTCGTACCTAGTCGATCTGACCAAAGGAGGTGCCGATTACTCATTTGAGTGTATTGGTAACGTTAATATTATGAGAACAGCACTTGAATGTGCACATAAAGGTTGGGGAGAAAGCATAATAATTGGTGTTGCAGGCTCTGGAGAGGAAATAAGTACGAGACCGTTCCAATTAGTTACTGGCAGAAGTTGGAGAGGGTCAGCATTCGGCGGGGCAAGAGGCCGAACAGATGTACCGAAAATAGTTGATTGGTATATGGATGGAAAAATTGAGATTGATCCAATGATTACGCACGTTATTGACTTTGAAAGAATTAACGAGGGCTTTGATCTATTGCACGAGGGAAAATCTATAAGATCTGTGGTTACCTATTAACTATTTTTGTATGTCTGATATTTTTATATAAGCAATGATGGAAATCGTTACAATTAGAGCACCTATAATCATCTGAAGAGATGGCTGCTCATCTATCACGAGCCATACCCAAAATGATCCCAATACCAACTCTAGGAGCATAATTAAGCTAACGGTAGAAGCTCTAGTATATTTTGGCGCTATGAGTAATAAAGCGAAGGAAAATGGTAAAATGATTATCCCCATCGCTATAACACTGAAGGGTGCCGAGAAGTTTAAATTCGGTTCGTTTGATAGGTAAAAACAAAAGACACCACTTATAATACACCCTATAGACGTTGCAGGCATGACAGATAAATTTGGATATTTTCTGACCATTGTAAACGTGAAAGAAATACCCAAAGCAGAAATTAATCCATATGAAGCACCTAGAATTACGGAGCCATCAGGTGCATTTTCAGCAGTATCTGATCCACTAACGGCAAGAGAAATGCCACACACAGCAAAAATCAATATTAACCATGAAATTAGGTTTTGTTGCTCATTCAAAAAGAAAACTGATAACAAGGCTGTTAAAAGGGGCATCGTTGCTAGCGCAGTCAAAACAACAATGACAGAAGTTTCACTTACACCAAGAGTAAAACTTACTGAATTAACGGCCATCGCTCCAACAATTAGCAGTCCAGGAATAGAAAATGTTGTTAGAAACTCACTTTTGCGTCCCGATTTTCTTGAAAAAATCCAGATAAAAAAGAGGGTAGCACCCATAAGCACACCTCTCCATCCTCCTAATTGCCATTTTTCAAGTTCTGATAATCTCATAAAAAGAGTATCTGGTGTTAATAAGAGTACGCCGAAAACGGCAAGTACTATGCCTTTAGATTTATTGTCTAATATATTGAATTTGTTTATCATTAATTGATTTTAGTGAAAAAAATGTAAAACTTTCTGCTTATCCTAATCCACACAAGAAGACGATTAAGAAAAACTTTAAAATAATCATTAACAGACTATGTCTGCTATATGAAGAATTTATTTGTGATTTTAGGTAATCAGCTTTTTCATCCAAAATTATTGAAGGAAAAAGGCTGCACCGATGTATTTATGGCTGAAGACTTTGGTCTGTGCACATATGTGAAGCACCATAAGTTAAAGATCTATTTTTTTCTATGCTGCATGAGAGAATATGCTGATGAACTGAGGACAGCTGGTATCAACGTTCATTATTTTAAATTAAGTGAAAGGGATGAAAACCAGACATATACAGAATTGCTTTGTTCTTTTTTGAGTGAGAAGAAGGTAGCTAATTTAAATCTATTTGAGATAGAGGATAAGTCTTTCGAGTTGCCCTTTCTTAAAGTACTTGCTAACGCGGGCATTACATATTCTATCATCGACTCACCTATGTTTATGTTTTCGAGAAAGGATTTTTCTGATTTTCATAAAGGATTGAAACAGTTTAGGATGAATTCGTTTTATATATTTGGAAGAAAAAAATTTGATATATTACTGGATAATGATCAAAAACCAGTAGGTGGTAAGTGGTCATATGATGCTGAAAATAGAAAAAAAATTCCACCAAGTACGGTAATTCCTACGCTCCCCAAATACAAAATCTCTGCCTATCATGAAAGTGTCTCTAAGTTAATAAAACAGCATTTTTCTAATCATCCAGGAGAACTTAATGAAATTTGGTTTCCTGTTCGAAGAAAAGATGTCTCCATTCAACTTGAAAAGTTTTTAGAGGAAAGATTAAATTGTTTTGGAGTGTATGAAGATGCTTTAGTTGAGGGTAAAAACTTCCTCTTTCATAGTTGTTTGAGTTTGTTACTCAATATTGGATTAATCACTCCTGATGAAATAGTAGAAAAAACTTTAGAAGTGTATGAAAAACATCAGCTTCCGCTCAACTCGGTTGAAGGTTTTTTGAGACAAATAATTGGTTGGAGAGAGTTTATTAGAGGGATTTATCAGGAAAAAGGAGATGTTCAAGCTAAATCAAACTTTTTTAAACACAGCAGATCGTTAGCCTCTAGTTGGTATGAGGGAACAACAGGAATTCTGCCTTTAGATGACTCTATTAATAAAGCAATAAGAGATGGTTATAATCATCATATACCACGCCTAATGGTAATCAGTAACATAATGAACCTCTGCGAAATAAATCCAAAATACATCTATAACTGGTTCATGGAAATGTATGTTGACTCGTCTGATTGGGTAATGGTGCCAAATGTGTTTGGAATGGCTACTTACTCAGATGGTGGTTTGATGTCGACTAAACCTTATACATGTGGGTCCAACTACATTTTAAAAATGAGTAATTATAAAAGGGGCGATTGGTGTGATACTTTAGACGGCTTATACTGGCGTTTTATCGAAAAGCATATTGACTTTTATAAATCGAATCCAAGATTATCATTTATTCATAAAACGTTAGAAAGAATGTCTTCCGAAAGAAAACTCCATATATTTGAGAAGGCAAAATTATTTATTGAGAATAATACCCATGAAGGATGAGAAAGTTTGTAAAGTTTGCAAAAAACCTTTTACCTGGCGAAAAAAATGGAAGAAAGACTGGGAGCAAGTTCTCTATTGTAGTGAGCGCTGTAGAAGAAATAAAAATAAAGTTAAATGAAATATTTCCTATACGCTTTGGTTAGCCTTTATTTATTTTTTTTCGAAAAGTTTTTGTGTAAACAAGAGAAAAAAGGTTGAAATAGAGCATACAGAAAGTGTGAAGATAACCACAATTGGAGTTCCGTCAAAAAATGTTGATGCTGAGCCGCTAACTACCAGCGCTATAAACGTAGATAGTGCTCCAATAACAGATGATGCGTATCCGGCAATATGTCCGAAAGGATTTATAGCTAGAGCATTTAAATTTCCAAAAATAAATCCGAAGAAAGAAAAACTTATCATTATAAATATAGAGAACCATGCCAAGTTAAAAGAGAAGTAATTGATTTGGTACAAAAGATTGATTGACGTCCAGATCATCAATAGTAACGAAAAAATTTTAGCAAGTTTAACCGCACCAAATTGCCCAACATATCTTGAGTTTAAATATGACGATAAACCTAGCATGGAAGCTATCAGTGCGAAATATAAGGGAAACCTAGATCCAACGTCAAAATAATTAAAATAGAGCGGTTGGCAAATGTTTATGAAAGTGAGTAAGCCTCCCAGAAGAAGACCTAAACATGCTATGTAAATCATTGAAGTTAAATTACTCAAAACCTCTTTAAAGTGCTTTACAATAGCCAAAAAACTTATTCGTTTCTTTTCCTGCAAGGTTTCTTCAACATTAAGTAAAAGAAAGCATGTTGTTATTAAAGAAAACAAGATAAAAAACACTATGATATATTTCCAATAAAAGAAAAATAGAATGCCTTGGCCCAATAGCGGTGCAACAATAGGAACTAAGATAAAAATACTCATAATAAATGAGTTGATGCTTGCCAACCTATTCCCACTGAATAAATCTCGGCATATAGCCTGTGAAACAACTCTAGGTCCACCGATACCAAAACCTTGAATAAATCGCCCCAACACAAATATCATATATGAATTACTAAAAAGGCAAATAAAACACCCAAGCCAGTAAATGCTTACTCCTAGTAGAACTGAGTTTTTCCTGCCTATACGGTCTGAGACAGGTCCAAATAGGATCTGGCCTAATGAAAAGCCAAAAAATAAAGCTGTTATAACCCAATGCAATTGATGGTCACTAATTAGAAATTTATTTTTAATTTCTGTATATGCAGGGAGTAAGGTATCTATTGAAAGAGCAACAAATGAGATCATTCCAGCAATAATAAAGCAAAAGAAAGTATTTGAAATTTTCAGAGTTGGTCTCCAGTAGATTAAAGAAAATGTTGTAGGAATATCTATAGCGGAATACACTTATTTTTTGATTAAGACAAGAGCTTCTAGCAAATGATTGAAACACTGCAAAATGAAGAAAGTAACGCTGCTGAGTTCTTTAGTCTTAAATTAATTAAAGAGACTAAAGAGATGTATGTTTTTTCAGTAATTTTTCCTCAAGCTTCAAAAAATATTTATGGTGGAGTACAAGGAGGAATGATTTCTGCTGCGATGGATGAAGCAACTTTTGTTAGTATTTTGCGAAGCCAAGAAAATATTAAAAAAGTAAGCAGTACAAACCATCACGTGTTATTCCATAAACCAGTATTGCTTGGTGAAAATAAAATCGAAACTAAATTTAAAAAAATTGGCAAAAGAGTTATTAATATTGAAGGAAATATTTTTAGTGCTGATGGCGAGTTAGCAGCTACACTTATACATTCTACTTCAATTATTAGATCAAGTGAGGGATAAAATGAACTTTAAGGAGAAAACTGTTTTTATAACTGGAGGAAGTAGGGGCATAGGGCTAGAAGTGGTGAAAAAATTGGCGATTGACGGTGCCAACATAATTATAGCTGCAAAAACAACAGAACCTCATCCAAAACTACCTGGAACAATTTTTACTGCTGCAAAAGAGATCGAAGAATTAGGTGGCAATTGCCTTCCTTTAGAGTGTGATATTCGCTTCGAAGATAATGTCGTCGCCACAGTGGAGAAAGGCGTGAAGCAATTTGGAGGAATTGACATTTGTATAAATAACGCCAGTGCTATAGTTCCTTTCCCAACCGGATCCGTTGACATGAAGAAATATGACCTGATGCAAGACATCAATACTAGAGGAACTTTTTTAGTATCAAAAACGTGTTTGCCTTATCTAAGGAAAAGTGATCATGCACACATATTAACTTTTTCTCCTCCTCTGGATCTAGATGATAAGTGGTTTGCACCACATGTTGCTTATACGATTTCTAAAATGGGTATGAGTTTGCTAACACTTGGGCATGCACGAGAGTTCAAAAAATTTGCAATCGGAGTAAACTCACTCTGGCCTTTAACTGCTATTGATACAGCAGCTGTAAGAAATGTTCTGGGTGGAGAAAATACTGCAAAAAGTAGTCGAGATGTTAGTATAATGGCCGATGCAGCATATGAAATTTTAAGTAAAGATCCAAAATCTTGTACAGGTAATTTTTTCATTGATGAGGTTGTTTTGAGAAACGCGGGCGAAACTGATTTTGAAAAATATCGTATTTCAGATAATGAACTAATTAGAGATTTTTTTGTTCCCGATGATGTGGCAAACGAATTACCAACAAAAACAGTTACTATCTACAAATGATATAACAATGTATCTTTTAAAGAGTGTTCTATGACTATTATAAATTCAGTTTTAATTGCTAATAGAGGCGAAATAGCAATTAGGATTTCTAAGACCTTGAACGAGATGGGGATAAAGGCTTATGGGATTTATAGTAAAGATGATAGTTCAAGTGCACATCTTTCGTATTGCTCTGAAGTATTTGAATTAAACGGTACAGGACCTTCTGCGTACNTAAATATTGATGAGATCATATCTCTCGCAAAAAGTAAAAAAATTAAGGCTGTGCATCCGGGATATGGGTTCTTGAGTGAAAACCATGCATTTGCCGCTAGTTGTGCGAAGAATGACATCATTTTTATAGGCCCAAATGAAAAAACATTAAAAAATTTTGGTAATAAAGAAAAAGCAAAAAAATTAGCTCAAAAATTAGGGATACCTGTATGCTCTTCATCGGGGCCAATACAAAAAAAATCAGATATCCTGAGTTTTTTTAATGAGATAAAAAAAAATAAAATAATCTTAAAAGCAAATTTTGGTGGTGGGGGAAGAGGATCAAGAATAATTCATAAAAAAGATGATTTTTCTGAAGTATTATCTTTAGTAAAAGAAGAAGCAAAGTCATTTTCTGGCTCTAATTTGATTTTTGCAGAGGAGGTAATTGAAGAGGCTAGACATATTGAGGTTCAAATTTTGGGTGATGGACAATCGTGTATTCATCTTTTCGAAAGAGATTGTTCCTTTCAAAGAAGTTTTCAAAAATTTATCGAATTTTGTCCCGCACCAAATCTTTCAAGCCAAGCTAAAGATAAGCTATATAATTATGCAATTAGTTTGTGCGAAAGTGTTGCTTACAAAGGTTTGGGCACAGTTGAATTTTTGGTCGATAAAAATGAAAAAATCTATTTCATGGAAGTTAATCCAAGGGTGCAGGTAGAGCATACTATTACAGAAGAACTTACTGGAATTGATCTCATACGATCCCAGATCAGCGTTTTCAATGGAAAATCTCTTAAGGATCAGAATATTAAAGCGGGAATTGTATTAGGAAAGCGTGCTTCAATACAGGCTAGGCTTAATATGGAAAGCTATGATAACAAAAACCAACTTGTTCCAACAACCGGAACTATAAAAGAGTATGATATTGTTTCCGGTCCTGGAATACGGATTGATGGTGCAGGAAAAGTTGGCTATTTAAATAATGGTCTTTACGACTCATTGCTTGCTAAAGTTATTGCTACTAGCGAATTTGGTTTGGGTGAAGCTGTAAGAAAGCTAGATTTTACTTTAAGAATGTCTAATGTTTCAGGGGTAGAGACAAATAAAAATTTAATTATCGAGATATTGCGACAAGAAGTCCCTCAAAACGGATCGGTAAATATTTCTACAATTGATAATAATATCGAAGTTTATCTTCAAAAACTGAATAGAGATACCCAAATAGGCGTTAAAGAGAATAATAAAAATGAAATTCCTAACAGGCCTCTAATAGATAGCGCTTTAACAGAGAACACAATTCAATCTGAGCTTGTTGGTACAGTAATAGACATAAAGGTATTGCCAAATAAAAAGATTAAGCAAGGAGATACTGTCCTAGTTCAGGAATCTATGAAAATGCATCATCCTATTAAAGCCAACGCAAATGGATTCGTATCAAACTTTTTTGTTGATATTGGAGATACTGTTTCAACAGGATCACCTCTTTTTGAATTCATTCCTGAAAAAGAAAGTAGCCAAAAAAAGTTGAAGAAAGGCAAGTCAAAAAAGTCAAAAAAAATGAGAGGAGATCTCGAAAATCTTATGGAAAGAAGGAAGCTTACATTAGATAAAAGTAGGCTCATAGCAGTTAAGAAAAGGAAAAAAATTGGGAAAAGAACTGCTAGAGAGAATATAAAGTCTTTAATTGGNAATAATGACTTTTTTGAGTATGGGGATCTGGTTTATGCGGCACAACGATCGAGAAGATCGCTTGATGATCTGATAAAAAATACTCCCGCAGATGGATTAATAACAGGTTTGAGCTATGTAAACTCGGATTTGTTTGCCAAAGAACAAACTAAGACTGCAATTATGCACTACGACTATATGGTTCTAGCAGGAACGCAGGGTATAAATAATCATAAGAAGCTAGATAGAATGATTGATGTTATTAGAGGTTTAAAAGTTCCTTTGATATTTTTCTGTGAAGGGGGAGGAGGGAGACCAGGAGATGTTGATGCGGGAGATCAAAATATCGCTGGTTTGAACATTCCTTCTTTTCATGATTTTGCGCGTCTTTCTGGAGAAGTGCCATTAGTTGGAATTGGTTCAGGTAGGCTTTTTGCGGGTAATGCTGCTTTATTGGGTTGCTGTGATGTAATAATCGGCACAAGAGATCTTAATCTGGGTATGGGTGGCCCAGCAATGATTGAGGGAGGAGGGTTAGGAGTGTACAAACCCGAAGAGGTTGGTCCAACAAGCGTTCAATATCCCAATGGTGTTATTGATATTTTAGTTGATAACGAGGATGATGCTATTGTAATAGCAAAAAAATATTTATCATATTTTCAGGGAAACCTAGGCTCTTGGGAAGCTCCTGAAGTAGAAAATTTAAGGTACGTTATTCCTGAAAATAGGTTGGAGGTTTATGATATTCGGGAGGTTATTGATAATATTGCTGATATAGGCTCTGTATTGGAAATAAAGGCTGGTTTTGCAAAGGGTATGTTCACAGGCTTTATAAGAGTTAAAGGTAAGCCGTTGGGATTAATTGCAAATAATCCACTATTTTTGGCTGGGGCGATAGACAGTGATGGAGCGGATAAGGCTTCCAGATTTATTAAATTATGTGAAAATTATAATATTCCGATATTAAGTCTTTGTGATACTCCCGGCATGATGGTGGGCCCGGAAATTGAAGAGACTGGCCTTGTACGCCACTGTTGTCGCTTATTTCTAGCGGGAGCTAATGTAACGGTACCAATGATGACCATTGTCTTAAGAAAAGCTTATGGCCTTGGAGCACAAGCAATGGCTGGTGGCAGTTTTATGGCACCACAATTTGTTGTGGGTTGGCCAACCGCTGAGATTGGAGCTATGGGTTTGGAAGGTGCTGTTAAGTTAGGGTACAGAAAAGAGCTAGAAGCAGAAAGTGACGTAGAGAAGAAAGAAAAGCTTTTTAAAAAATTAGTTGATGACCTTTATGAAAAAGGAAAGGCAATTAATGCCGCAAGCTTGTTAGAATTTGATACAGTTCTAGATCCTATAGAATCTCGTGATTGGATATCTATGGTAGTAGAAAGTCCTATTAATAGTTCTGAAAAAGTCCCAAAAAACAGGTATATAGATTCCTGGTAAATTAGGTTTTACATATTGGAAAGAGAAAAATGAGCAGAAATGATCAAGAATTAATAGCTCCTTTGGAAAAACATAAATTCAACACCGATAATCTAGTGACATGGATGGAGTCCAATGAGATAGAGAGCACAGGATTAAAGGTAAAGCAGTTTCAAGGAGGAATGTCTAACCCAACTTTTTTTCTTGAGAGTGAAAACAATAAATATGTCTTAAGGAAAAAACCTCCAGGAAAGCTGTTGCCAAAGGCACATGCGGTTGACAGAGAATTTAAAGTAATGAACGCTCTTGGAAAAATAGATTTCCCTGTGCCTAAGATGCTTGGTTTTTGTGATAACCCGAGTGTGATAGGTACTGAATTTTTTATAATGGACTACATAGACGGCAGAATAATTACAACTCCGGAAATAAATGGATTCTCAAAAAATGAAAGAAACACCATCTGCGTATCTTTAGCAGAGACGCTAGCCAAACTGCACAATGTAGATTACAAATCAATCGGCCTCGAGTCTTTTGGAAGACCAGAAGGCTACATCCAGCGTCAAATAAAATTATGGTCTGATCAATTCCAAAGATCAAAAGAAGATATTACTGTAAAGGCCANCTTTAAAGAAATGGATTTACTTAGTATATGGCTTAAAGAAAATTCTATCATTGAGGATGAATTTGCTATTGCCCACGGTGACTACCGATTAGGTAATACGATAATTGATAAAAATAACTCGACAGTGATTGGTGTACTTGATTGGGAATTATCAACATTGGGCCACCCCTTAGCTGATCTGGGTTATTATTGTATCCCCTACCGATATGGGTTTGAAGACTTAAATCTAAAACAACTGGGTATACCCTCTGAAGAAGAATTTCTTGAACTATATATGAAGTTTTCAGGTAGAAGCTCAATTCCGAATTGGCCTCTATTTTTATCATTCGCTCTTTTTCGTAGTGCNGCGATTATTTTTGGAGTAGCTGCTAGAACCCTGCTTGGAAATGTTAGCTCAGAAAGCTCTAATGTCTTTGAGCAAATAAAAAGAGCAGAAGATATGGCTCGAATTGGCTATAGTATTTGCTCCAACTCTTAAAATATTTTTATAACTCAAAGTGGTGGCCAACAAGTTTGTTTTAGGTTATTGTCTCTTTGGTACAGGCCTATTGCACGCCTTGTTTTGTGCCCGATTAGACCGTCTATGCCACCCGTGTAATATTTTCTAGATAGCTTTTCCTGTATACTTATTATTTCATTTTTTGTTAAATTTTCGGTTGCTTCCCAATTTTTAAAAAAGTTGTGGCTGTTATATTTAATTTTGTCTGCAATGAACCCAACAGATAAAGCATATAAATCGGAGTTATTGTATTCTTTAAGTGTATAAAAGTTCTTGCTTACTAAATAAATAGGTCCGTGTATTCCAGCCGGAAACATCAAACTGTATGACTCATTAAGATCATCTTGAGGAAATTCTTCTCCTTTAAATCTTGATGCTCCTAGCTTTTTCCACTGGCTCAAGCTTCTTGAATGATCTGGTCCCTCTAGGTAGCAACTAATGCTGTTTGACAGTTGAACTTCATATCCCCATTCTAAGTTATTATCCCATCCAAACTGATGTAAATAGTTTGCAATGGAAGCCAATATATCTGGCTGACTGTTCCATATGTCTTTATTTCCGTCATTATCATAATCTACAGCGAATTTAACAAGAGTGGAAGGTAGGAACTGAGGTTGTCCAAGAGCACCCGCTTTCGAAGCTTTTAAATATTTAATATTTATTTCATTTTCTATTGCAAAATCAATTAGATAAATAAGCTCATTCAAGTAACCTAGTCTATTTGATGATGAAAAGCTGAGTAGAGATAGTACTTGAAGACTGTCTAGCCTTGGCCTTACTCTTCCAAAGAATGTCTCGTTAGCCCATATAGCAAGCAAAAAATGTCTATCTACTTCATATAAATTTTCGATATTTTCTAATATTTTTTGAAGGCTTTTTTTATATTTTTTGCCTACTTTGGTTTTTTGTAAAATTAGTTTTTTATTGAAATACTTTGCAGGATCAGAAAACTCAGCCTGCTCGTTTTTATTGAGTAACCTTTTTAATTTTATCACAGAGCCTATGTTGTCTTTGAGATGCGTTTCAATTTCACCAATAATTTTATGGCTATTAAATTTTTGCTGGAGTTTTGGTAGCAAAAACTTATCCAGCCAGTATTCATACACTTTTGTACTCTGCGGAAAAATAGGTGCCGGTAAGGATATGAAAATTATACACAAAATAATTTTGAAAGTGTTCTTCAAGACAAAAATCTATTTATTAATTTAGTGCTTTCTTGCCATAAACGATCTGCAATATCCGATTTTAAAGCCTCTTTTGAGGGGTTTGATTCACTTCTCTTTATGAAATACTTACCAGAAACGTTTTGCACCGTCTCGTTCGTTGCTAGATAGACAAGAGTGTCTGCGCCTTCCTCAGGTGATATGCCTCTGTATTTTAAAACTAACCTAATAATAAACTGTAAAAGTCCTTTATGATCTTGACCTATGTTCGTATTTACGATTCCTGGATGTACACAATTTACAGATATATTTTTTTCGGTAAGATTTTCCGATAACTTTAGTGTAAACAACAAATTACATAACTTAGACCTTGAATAACGTTCGTACCAACTTTTCGAATTGCTACTGTCTAAATTATTAAAATCTAGAACTGCGGTTTTATGAGCGCTACTCCCTACGTTAATTATTCTGCCGCCTTCATGTATTAAATTTTTTTCAAGAAGCCTATTTGTAAGATAAAAGGGACCTAGATGGTTTGTTGCAAAGACTTTTTCAATTCCCACACTATTATACGATTTCTTAAACAAAATAGTTCCTGCGTTATTGATCAGACAATTTAGTTTTATCTTAGATTTGCTAAATACATTCACAATTTCATTAATATCATCAGGCTCAGACAAATCACATCTTAAGAAACTTACCTGTTTGTCGTCGCAAAATGACTTAAGTTCATATTTTACAGCATCTAATTTATTTTTATTTCGATATGTAATAAAAAGCCGATGGTTCATCGCTAATAAGGACCTCGCAGCGGAAAGTCCAATCCCGTCAGTTCCTCCAGTAAGAAATATATTTTGCATAAACCTTCCCTGTAGAAATCTTCCATCCAAGCAATGGCATTCTTTTATACAATAATTATTATTTTAGCCCCTTTTCTATTTATACTAAATAGATAATAAATTTACGCAACGTAAGACTTGTATTAAATAACTCAATGCATTATTTCACGTTCATCGCAGGAGAGGTTTTATGATAGAGGCTTGGTCAAATCAAGTAATTAAGAATAGAATTTTCATACTTATAATAACAGTTTTACTGATTTTAGTGTCAGTTTTTTCTATCTCTAAAAACCCTATAGGGGTTAATAATTCAAATGAAATGTGGTTCCTTGAAGGCGATCCAACGCTTTTAGCTCATGATAAAATGAGAGATCTATTTGGAAGCACTGAGTCTCTAGTTGTCGGTATAGAAGCGAGACCAAAAGATAAAGACCTTTTCAATCTTGAAACTGTAAAGATGATTGAAGAAATTCATGCAATGTTAGAAGAACATGAGGTGGTTGAGAAGGTTGATAGTCTAGCCAGATATCAGAGGACATATAATCGAGGTGGGGTTGTTGCTACAGACTATATTTTCGAGGACATAGAGAATTTAGATGATAATTTAGATCAATTAGACACGGCTAGGATTGCCATGCAGGATGAAAACCTAGCGCTCGACACCCTTATAAGCAAAGATTTTAGGCATACCAGAATAATTGCAAGAACGGAGTATATTGTTAACGGACTTGATCACAAGCTTAAAGTTGTAACGGATTTACGTAACTTTATAAGCGAGATGGGATATTTGGAAAAGGGATATGATATAAAGTTTGGAGGACAACCGGTTTTAAATGAACGTTTCACCGTAATCAGTAACTCAGATGCCGCTTGGCTAAATCCTACTGTTGCTGCTATAATGATGATTGTCTTAGGCATTGTTTTTAGATCTTTGACCGGTATTTTGGCTCCCTGGGTCGTTATTGGTACAGCAGTCACAATGATGACCGGTTTACAAGCGTATCTTGGCTATAATATAACGCCAGTAAACCAAGCTTTAATTCCTATCACAATGTTGTTAGGTATGGCGTGCACGGTTCACGTTATGTCTGAGTTTTATAGCTTAAGAACTCTTTCCAAGCACACAGCTTTAGACGCATCTAAAGAATTAATAAAAAACCTTTTTAAGCCTATATTCTTTACGCAATTCACCACTTCAATTGGATTTGCTGCGCTGTATATAACAAAATTATCCCCTGTGCGTGAGTTTTCGTTGCTAGCAACGATACTACCAATGATTATTTTTATTCTCTCAATGACTTCGTTGCCTGCTGCTTTATCGTTTTTAAACAGACTCTCACCAGCTACGAAGAAAGCTTATGACAATGATTGGCTTACACGTGTGACCTCCAGTCTTCCAAATTTTTCCTACAAAAATAGATTTAGTATTTTAATGGTGGGACTGCTATTCATCTCTGTAAGCTTTTTTAGCGCAACCTACATTAAAGTTGATACGAATATTTTTAAATTTTTTAAAAGTGATCTCAAAATATCAGAAGACTTGAGGTATTTTGATAGAGAGTTTAAAGGATCATCAAATATTGATATGATGCTAGACTCTGAATTAGAAGAGGGGATTAAAGAGCCCAGCTTTCTCACAAAACTTGACGCTCTCGAGGCTTTTCTTGAAAAACAAGAAAAGTCAGGGAAAATAGTCGGTTATCTGGATCAACTTAAGCAAATTAGGAAGGCGTTTTCAGATAACAAAAAAGAGTTTTACAAAATACCAGATAGTAAACCCATGACTAGCCAGCTTTTGTTATTGTTCGAAAACTCAGGTCCTGATGATGACCTTTCAGATATTAAAGATTTTGATGAGCGATTTACGAGAATAACTTTACCGACAATTAATATGGATGCTAGTGAATATAATCAGTTTCTGGATGATATGATGCAAACAATAAACAAAGATTTTCCAGACTTGAATGTTACTCCTACCGGTCCAATGGTAATGTTTCAAGCTCAAAATGAGTATACCGATAAAGGGATTAGCCAATCATTCATGCTTTCATTAACCTTTATAAGTGTTGTTCTTTTTATTATCTTTTGGTCTATTAAACATGGCGCGATTGCCGTGTTCCCAGCAGTCGTTCCAATAGTTTTTGCTGGTGGATGTTTTGCAATGTTGGGTAAGGATTTGAATTTGGGATCATTAATAGTGGGAGCTATGACAATGGGTATTGCGATTGACGACTGTATTCATGTCGTCAGTAGATATAAGTTAGCGAGATCTCTAGGAAGTTCCGTAGAACACTCAATAAAGAGAGCTATGACAGAGTCAGGAAGAGCCATTATCACTACGTCATTGGCGCTTGTTATTGGGTTTAGCACTTTTTTGTTTGCACGTTTAGTACCTATGATTGATATTGGATGGCTCACCACTGTGATTTTTACTTTGGCTTTGTTAGGGTGCCTATTGTTTATACCCGCGCTACTCTTTATATTCGAAAAAGAAGAAAAACTCACCTAAGCTTTGAGATTGTTAATTATATGAACTTTAATATGATATTTCCAAAATACTTTTTGTTTTTTCTTGTGTTACTTTTCCCAAATGTATCTGTGTCCATGACCGCTTACGAGATCATGAAAAAAGTTGATCAGAGGTATACAGGAGAAACTATAGAGCAGACATCTACTCTTGTTTTGATCGACAAGAAAAATAGAAAAAGAGAGAGAAAACTAAAGGGTTTTACAAAAGAAGTTTCAACCGGAACAAAAAGCATCTCTTTTTTCTTGAGCCCTTCCGATGTGAAGAACACCTCCTATTTGTCTTACAACTGGGACGATCCGTCAAAAGATAATGACTCCTGGTTGTATCTCCCAAGTCTTCAAAAAACTAATAGGATTTCTGGTGGAGATCGGTCCAATTCTTTTATGGGTAGTGATTTTACATATGCTGATTTAGATGGAGTAGAAATTGAAGACTATACTTACAAAATTGTAAAAGATAGTGATGTAGTTGATGGTGCAGATTGTTGGGTAATTGAGGCTACACCAAAATCAAAAGATGTAATAAAGGAAACAGGTTACTTAAAAACACTTACTTGGATTAGAAAAGATATATTCTTTGGTGTCAAAGGCAGAATACTTGTAAAAAAGGGAAAAAAAGTTAAGCTCTGGTCAGCAAAGGATATTAAAAAAATTGATGGTGTCTGGGTTGCAAAGACACAACAGATGACTACTACAAAAAAGAAAAAGCGTGAGCATTCAAGTATTTTTATTATTGACACAATAGCGTTCAATAAAAAATTAAATGATAGCTTGTTTGAATCCGAGGCCATGCAGCGAGGCTATTAATAAACGTGTTCAGGCTCGTAAATTTACTTGTTTTTATTACATTTCTTTACTCGACAGTATATGCACAATCAGATGACGATTTCCTATCTGATTTTGGTGGAGATGATTTCGAAGAAATAGAAAGTGAACTTGATTTTGTTACAACGAATGTTGTTAAAGAAAAATTTTCTGACATTTCAATCGAAAAAAAACAAACCAGCGAAAGTTTTGATTGGGATGCTATTTTCTCTCAAAAGTTATACTATGGCCTTGAATCTCCAGCTGTCCCTTTTTTCAGGAGAGCTCCAGGGATTGAGGCAATACATAGCAATATTAATTTAGGGTTAAATACAAAATTTGCGGAAGTTATTAACTTCAAGTTCTCTGGTGACGTCAATTGGGACTGGGGGTATTTTGAAAGCTCTAAGTACTCTTATGGTCCTACAGCTGCTGATTTTAAGTTAAGAGATTTATACATTGACTTTTATCCAATCGATGGACTTTGGTTAAGAGTTGGGAATCAAATAATTGCGAGAGGAGAGTCAAACTTACTAATTTCAAGTGATATTACTAATCCAAGAGATCTATCTACTATTGGGCTGCAGGATCTGGATGAAATAAGATTAAATATTCCCTCTATATTAGCTGGGTACAATATTGGTTCGTTAAAGCAAGAGATTATTGTTTTTTTGGATGAAAAAAGAAATAAAGTTGCAAGATCTGGAACGGCATTTGATCCTGAAGCTGCTTTTTTAGGTGCGTCAATAATTACCGATGTTTCTCCTGTGCAATATAATATAAGTTTCGCCTTAAGAAATAAAATCCTTTTATCGGGCTTTGAATTGGATTTGTCCTTAGGAGAATATAATAATAAGCAGTTATCAACATTGAGTTCCTCTGTGTCAGGAAATGTAACTACGCTTAGCACTCAGCAGGATAGAATAGCTTTCTTGGGTTTAAACGGTAATATTGCGATTTCAGACTTCGTTCTAAAATTCGATACCTCTCATAAAAAGGGAAAAAGATTTCCTTATTCCAACCCTTTGATAGGCCCTTGGTCTAAAAATGAGGTGTCTGAATTTTCCTTAGGCGCTGATTATTCTGGTCTTAAGGATTTGAACATAAGCATTGAATTAGCTAGTACATATATTCATGATCACGGTGCGCAAATGGTAAATAAGCAGAATGAATATGGATATAGTTTAAGGTTTGATTGGAGATTGTATAACGATCTTTTAGATATTTCTCTGCAGCATGCAAATATTTTGGGAGATAATGGGAGTTTTTCAGCAGTATCAGCGGTTTATGAATTAAGTGACAGCATCAATATTGGTAGCAAATTTATTTCCTTTGATAGCTATAGCAATAGTCAGCAATTATATCCCTACAGGCATCAAGATTTGATAGAGCTTACACTAGATTACTATTTTAATTGATAGGCCAAAATATCAATAGTAGTGGAATACTTGTTATAATAATTAAGACTTCGAGAACTAAACCCATTCTCCAGTAGTCCCCAAATCTGTAGCCGCCAGGCCCCAAGATTATGGTATTATTTTTATGTCCAATCGGAGTTAGAAAAGCACAAGATGCTGATACTGCGACTGCCATAAGAAATGTGTCTGTATTTAAATTTAGTGTTTGCGCTAATTGTATGCTTATAGGTGCAATAACTAAAGTCGTAGCAGTATTATTTAAGATATCTGATAGTGTCATGGTAATAATCATAATTATCGCTATTATCAACCATGGTTCCATTGATGACGCATATTTTGTTAAAATCTGGACTATTATTTCTGTTGTGCCATTGCTCTCAAGAGCGGCTCCTAAGGGTATTACAGAGGCTAAGAGGATAATTACGGGCCATTCCACACTAGAATAAACCTCTCTAGGAGGTACTATTTTAGTAAGGCAGTATAATATTATCACTAAGCCCAAAACGATGGGTAACTTAAGTAGGCCTACGCTTGCGACTATCAGGCCAACAAAGAAAATACTCAGAGCTGCGGTCATTTTGCTTGTATCCGTAATGTTTAAGCCTCGTGCTGCGAGAGGGAGGCACCCAATCCAATTAATTACCTCATTAAAGCTTTCTTTGGGCACAAGAATCAAAAGCATATCGCCTTCTCTTATTATTGTTCTCCGAATTTGTTTTCTTATGGGGCGTCCTTTTCTTGATATTCCAAGTAACACTGTAGCTTTTCGCCAAGCCAATCCAACTTTTATTGCAGACGTATTTAATAGACGAGACGTGTCTGTAACGACAACTTCAATAGGAATATAATTATCTGATTCAGCTAAGATCCGATCTTTTTTAAACGGGAATTCAAGTTTTTGTATCGATCGAAATTCATCTAAAGACTCTGGGGTTGCATCTATAATAAGTTGATCATTTTCCCTAATTTTTAAATTTCGACTACCTTTATCTATTCTTATCGAGTTTCTTATTATACCCAGTACTGCAGCATCACATTTTTCTGCTGCTTCATAGATCTCGTGAAGATTTTTTCCTAATACAAGTGAATTTTGTGATACTGTTAAATTTGATACATATGAAGCTATCTCCATTAATTCTTTCCCTGCGTCATCATTTTGTGAGGTCTTTGGTATTAAACGCCAGCCAATTAAGGCGACAAATGCAAGCCCAATTATTGCGGTTATTCCTCCTACTGGAAAAAAGTCAAACATCTTAAATGGTTCACCGGTGTGCTCATAGCGAATGCTTGATATTATTATGTTTGGAGGCGTACCTATAAGGGTAGCCATGCCTCCAAGAATTGTTGCGAAAGATAAGGGCATTAGTGTCTTTCTTGGTGGCCAATTAGATGCTCTAGCTTTATTTATATCTATGGGCATTAAGAGCGCAAGCGCTGCAACATTATTCATGAAAGCCGAGAGAATAGCACCTATAAAACCTATAATTGATATATGTCCCCACAGATTTTTCCCAAATGCAGATATTTTTTGGCCAATAAAAAAAATTGCTCCGGAGTTAATCAAGCCTTTTGATACTACTAATACTAATGCAACGATAATAGTTGCCGGGTGAGCAAAGCCATCAAACGCATTATTGTACGGAACAACACCAATAGCTACAGATATTATGAGAATGGAAAAAGCAACTAAATCATAACGAAATTTTCCCCAAAGCAACAAAGAGAAAAGTAAACAAAAAATTGCCACTAATAAAATCTGTTCGGAGTTCATCTAGAGAACCTATTTTAACTTTCTAGAAAATAGATCAAGTATTCTAAACCAGTGGGTTTCGGCATGCCTCCTGTTATATAGTTGACCTCTATTTGGAAATGCAAACCCATGATGAGTTTTTGGAAATATCTCAATTTTATAGTCAACTGAAGTTGCAGAGAGATGTTTTTCCAGAGCATTTATCATTTCTAATGGAGCATAGCTATCTGTTTCTGCACAGCCAAAATATAGCTCACCTTTTACACTATTAATAAATAGATGAGGGGAGTCTTCGCTCTCTGTTACCAACTTTACACCATGTATTGAGGCCGCTGCTGCGACTTTTTCTGGTAATTTTCCAGCTGCATAGAAAGCAAAGGGCCCACTCATACAATATCCAACTAATCCAATAGAACTATTTTTGGCGCTATTTTGATTTTCACAAAATTCAATCATGTGATCTATGTCCTCTAAAACTAGGGCATTAGATAGGTTGTCCATATTTTTAAACATCAATTCTCTTGAGGCTTCTGGAGAGTAACCTTCGATAAAATTAAGGTTCGGTTTATTCCATTCAAAAGGCTTAGCTGTTCTATAATAGAGGTTAGGGCATAGTACGTAGTAACCGCAAGCAGCTATTCTGGATGCCATGTCGTGAAGTTCCTGCCTGATACCAGGAGCATCCATTAACAGAATAACAACGGGATATATATTATCGTCGCTTGGGTGCACAATAAATGTAGGCATTTTTTGATTTTCAGAAACTTTAATTTCTACTATTTTTTCTATCATTAAGTCACCCCCATAATTGATTTAAAATATACAGTAAATTTTGCGAATAACCCCCTGTTTTCGCAAAGTTTTTCCATTTGATGAAAAATTTTTATTTGTAGTTATCAACCTAACACTATTGTTACTTTCAATCGAAGTTGCAAGCATATTTGTTTCTTCTAAAAGCTCGAATAATGACTTATTTTCTACTAATATAGCAAGGGCTCTTCTAGCATTTTCAGCGACTAGTATTCCGCTTAATCTATTGTCTTTAGAAAAAGCCGGCCCTCCACTGAGGCCACCAATTGAGTTAAGACTGAATGGTGATCTGTCTGTGATGCTATAAACAAGGCCTCTTTCAAAAACTCCATATGACTTGTTTTCTAATCCTACGTGTCCGAGATAATTTAATGCTAAATCACCAGGATTTCCTGCTGGGTATCCTGAAGAAAAAGCTTCTTCTTTATATCTAGTGATTTCAAAATAGGGGAGATCTATATCTTCTTTATTCTTGAAAATTGCCAAATCTGAATTGGGATGGATATATATATCTTTTATTATCATTTGTTTTTTTCCAAATGACATCATAACTTTTGGGCATTGATTTATAACATGCCTTGCGGTAACCCAAGTATCTTGACCAACATAAAATGCTGTTCCAGACCCACCTTGACGGCGAATTTTACTTTCTGATTGAATTGTAAATTTTGGAAGAGATCGAAGATTTTTTTTGTTACTTGTAGGTGTATTCATATTGTTGGAATACTCAATTGTCTTAATTGATGTAATATTTTTGTTTGAAAAGCTATCGGATTTAGGCCTTGATGAGCCGTCTTTTTCGAATGAGGATGCGAACGACCATAGTATCGCTATAATTGCAATTAAAAAATAAAATCCATTACTAATGAATCTCATGTTTATCCAGAGATTGCCGCACTATTTAATAGCGCAACTGATATTTTTATAGAAAATAAAAGAATAGACGAAGAAATCTCACCATTTTCAATTCTCTTTGGAAGATCATTTATTAAGACGTCAACGGCTTTGAAGCAAAAAAGCTGAATAATTATTGCTACAAACCCCCAAACGATGATCTCATAGATGGATCCACTAGCGGATAGAGAACTTGCAAGTGGTAAAGCTAAACCAATTAAAGCACCAGAAAAACTTATAGCGGCGGCAGTATTTTTCTGTCTTATTAAAGCTATTTCTTTCATTGGCGTAATGAATAGATAGATGATTACACCAATTAAAAGCACGATAACTGACGTTACAAAATGGCTAATAAGAAAGGGAAGCCCGTTTAATAACCCTCCAAAAATAAGACCGAAATCACCCATATTTTTTCCTATGCATTTAGTTTATTAATTATATTAAAAAACAACAATTTTTATACTAGATCAAGAGATGATATCAGTTTTTCTTGTTCTCTTGTCTCTATGGCGCCAGGACGATATTGCCGAATAAAGGAAATAGGCTCCTCTACTATACCAAGCTTTTTGCATAATAAAGCGGCAATAAGACCAGATCTTCCAAGTCCAGCATTACAATGTATAAGAATGTTTTTATCTTTTTGAATTTCATCGCACAAATTATCAAGAAAGCGATGTAATTGTACTTTATTTTTTGGTACAGACTTGTCTTTGATAGGAAAATAGTAGTGACTAAAGTTATGTTTCTTTATAAGTTCGAAGAGGTTTGCAATCTGTAATGACGCTAACTCTTTTCTCTCTAAAAGTGATGCAACAATATCTATTTTTCTTTTTTTAAGTTCTAATAAATCCATCTCTGCTTGAATAGCCTTATTCCCGATGTCTCTCTTGCCGGGATAATGAGATATCCATAGTTGACCTTTTGTTAAAGGGTTTAAGGGAATATTATCAGGGAAAATCACTTTATATTTTAAAGCAGTGTTTAACTAGCTCCTAATTTTATCGCAATATTTTTTGTTTGGACATAATTTAAGAGCGCTTCTCGTCCTTTTTCTCTTCCATATCCAGACTTTCCATATCCCCCAAACGGTGTTTCAACACCACCAGCAAACCACTCATTTATAAAGAATTGGCCTGCTCTGACTTTTTGTGCACAATGCATAGCTCTGTCAAGGTCTTTAGTAAATACACCGCCTACGAGACCGTATTCGGTTCCGTTCGAGATACTTATGGCTTCGTCATCATCTTTAAATTTAAGTATTGATAGCACTGGTCCAAATATTTCGGTTTGAGCTATTTCCATATTCTGATCAACATCGGCAAAAACTGTAGGTTCTAAGAAAAATCCCTTATTATTTAGTTTTCTTGCACCTGTTACAGCCTTTGCTCCTTGCTTTTGGGCTTCATCACAGATTGAAACCGCTCTATCTCGTTGTTTTAAGGAGATCATAGCGCCCATGTTATTTGCAAACTCGTCTCTTTCAATACCTATTCCTACAGACATATTCTTTGCAACGTCTTCTGCCAAACCAACAACCTCGTCATAAACTTTCTCATGAACTACTAATCGTGACATTGCTGAGCAAACTTGTCCTGCATTGAAGAAAATGCCTTTTCTGATGTTTTCTCTCAAGTTAGTCATTGAAGCGTCTTGATAAACAATCCCCGCTGATTTTCCACCGAGTTCTAATACAGTGGGTACTATATTTTTTGCAGCCGCCGTTGCAATAGCAGATCCCGTTTTAACTGAGCCTGTAAAAGCTATTTGGTTGATATTTTTATGAGAGCATAAATATTCACCAGCCGTTCCGCCTATTCCGCAAATAATATTTACAGTTCCAGCTGGAAAATCTGCCGCTTCTGCAGCTTTGGCAAAGAAATATTGGGTTATCGGTGTAAGTTCTGGAGATTTAATTACACACGCATTCCCCGTCGTTAAACCAGTAGACAAAGATCTCGCTGTCATCTCCATCGGGAAATTCCAAGGAATGACTTGAGCAGACACACCGTAAGGTTCATAGGAAGTGAAATCATAGTATGCTGATCCAAGAGGTATTGAACGACCTTCTAGCGTTTCGGCCTGGTTCCCATAATATTCAAAGTATCTAGCAGCATTTGTTACTTCAAATTTGGCTTCAAAAAGCGTTTTACCGGCTTCCATAGACAATAATGGAGCAATTTCTTCTAAATTTTCTANTAAATACGCACCGATTTTTTTTACCATTCTTGCACGTTCTACTGGGCGCATATTTGTAAGAAAACCGCTTTCATGAACCTTTTTCGCAGCAGAAACAGCCTTATCAACGTCAGCATTATCCGCAATGGCTTGGTCAGCTAATTTCTCCCCTGTACCTGGGTTATCTACTTGAATTACACCCGCACCACCATCAACAAATTTTCCATCTATATAATTCTGCCAGTAATCCTTCATTGCAAGACCTCTCGTTAACTATTCAAGACAAATTTAAATTTTAATTATATAATACAACAATAAATTTCAAATTATCAATTTTATAGGAAAAAGATGATATTTTATGATTGTAATACTGCGCCAAGCCCTCGCAGGGTTCGTATGTTTATCCAAGAAAAAAAAATCAACATCGAGACTAAGAACGTTGATTTAAGAAATTCAGAACAAATGGAGGATTGGTTTTCAAAAATAAATCCACGAAATACAGTTCCTGTCTTAGTTTCTAAAGAAAACAACATCTTTTATCACAGTCTTTCTATATGTGTTTATCTTGAGCAAGAGTTCCCTGAAATAAATCTACTTGGAAGCACAAACGAAGAAAAGGGACAAATAATAAACTTAATTAATGACGTTGAAAGTAATTTATTTATAGCAATTGCAGATTGTTTAAGAAATACTTCTAAAGCNATGAAAAATAGAGCTATTACCGGTCCAAAAAATTATGAACAAATTCCAGAATTAGCAATTAGGGGAAGAGAAAGGGTTAAATCATACTTTGAAATATTAAACCACCAATTAAGTGGTAAATCCTTTTTGTGCTCAGATAGGTTTACGGCAGCCGATATATGGGCGTTTGTTGCTGTTGATTTTACGAGAGCAATCAAAGAGCCAATACCTGATTTAATGACCGGTTTGAGGGATTGGTATGAAAGAGTTTCTAAGAGGGATAGTGCACAATTAAAACTATAAAGGGAATTACGTGTCAATAATTGATACTACTCAGGATCTTGAGGCTTTTTGTTTGGCGGCCGCAAATTATCCCTATGTAACCATTGATACGGAGTTTATGCGTGATAAGACTTATTACGCTAAACTATGTTTAATTCAAATTGCTTATCCTGAAAAAGGTAAAGACAGTTTTGCGTTAATAGATCCACTATCAGAAAAACTATCCCTAAAACCATTTTTTGACCTTTTAGCAAATGAAGGTGTTTTAAAAGTTCTGCATTCAGGAAGGCAGGATCTAGAAATCTTTTTCAATAAAACAGGTGTACTTCCAAAACCTATATTCGATACTCAAATCGCTGCTATGGTTTGCGGCTTTGGTGATCAAGTTGCTTATGAGACTTTAGTAAATCAAATTGCAGAGAAAAAAATAGATAAATCTAGCAGGTTTACAGATTGGTCAAAGAGACCACTTTCAGATAAGCAGATCAATTATGCCTTAACTGATGTAACTTATTTAAGAACTATTTATGAAAAGCTTAAAGATGAAATAAATAACTCTAATAGGCTTTCTTGGGTAAAAGAAGAATTTGATATTCTTAAAAACCCTAAAACGTATTCCACTGATCCAGACGAGTCTTGGAAAAAGATAAGGCTTCGAAGGAAAGATCAAGATTTTGTTAAAATTATAAAGAGCATTTCTTCGTTTAGGGAAAATGAAGCGCAGAAAAGGGATTTGCCAAGAGGACATATTTTAAAAGATGAAGAAATAATTCAAATAGCTTCTCAGAGNCCAAAAAAACTTCAAGATCTTTATAGCTCTAGATTACCATCTAAGGCGTTAAAAACTGAATGGATTGCAAAAGGTATTTTAGAGTGTATAAAAAGCTCTAAGTCTTTACCTGACGAGCCTATCGAGGACTATCAATATATTCCCTTATCTTCGAGCCAGTTAGCCCTCGTTGAGCTTTTGAANGTTCTTCTTAAATTTAATGCCTCTTGTCATAATGTGGCAACAAAATTAATTGCCAGTTCAAAGGATATTGAAATGATTGCACGACATGAAAATCCAAATGTGAGAGCTTTAGAGGGATGGAGGTTCAAAATTTTTGGTGAAGATGCATTGAAACTAAAAAATGGTGAAATATCTCTTACATTCAATGACAATGGGCTACATCTTATAACAGTATAAAGTTATTGAGGAATATACACATGAATTTTGATCAAATTAAGGAAGACCTCGATTTATTTAGTGAGTGGGAAGATAGATATGGATATATAATTGATTTAGGAAAGCAGGTCTCCCTCCCGGATGAAATGAAAACAGACAAAAATAAGGTAAATGGTTGCGCAAGTCAGGTATGGCTAGATATGAATTGGAACATATCTAACAGTTCTAAAGTATTTAATATAGAAGGAGACTCTGATGCTCTCATAGTTAAGGGCTTAATCGCTATTCTTTTAAGCCTATATAAAGGCAAAACACTTGTCGAAGCACAAGCCGTTGATCCAAGGGCAGAGTTTGAGAAATTAGGCTTAAATGCTCACCTTTCTTCACAAAGATCAAATGGGTTAAAATCTATGATTGACCAAATTAAAATTTTCGTGAACACTGNAGAAAATTGAGTCTCTTAGTGGAGGTTTGGTATGTCTGACGAAGAAGAAATTGACGAAGAAATTATTCTTAGTGAGCTTAATGACGATGAGCTCGTTCTCCAAATGCACGATGATTTATATGACGGTCTTAATGATGAGATCGTTGAAGGTGTAAACATCCTTTTGGAGAGAAAATGGCAACCTTATGATGTTTTAACAAAAGCATTAGTAGAAGGCATGCGGATAGTAGGAGAGGACTTTCGTGATGGCATATTATTCGTACCGGAAGTTTTATTAGCAGCCAATGCCATGAAGGCAGGAATGGCAATTCTTAAGCCACTGTTAGCAGAAACAGGTGCGCCGCGCTTAGGAAAGCTTGTGATTGGCACAGTAAAGGGTGATATACACGATATTGGAAAAAACCTTGTAATCATGATGATGGAAGGTGCAGGCTTTGAGGTTAGAGACTTAGGAATAAATAATCCTGTTGAAAACTACTTAACAGCGCTAGAGGAAGAGGAACCAGATTTTTTGGGTATGTCTGCGTTATTGACAACAACTATGCCCTATATGAAGGTGGTAATTGATACCTTAGTTGAAAAAGGATTAAGAGATAAGTACATGGTGTTAGTTGGTGGGGCGCCTTTGAACGAAGAATTTAGCAAATCAATTGGCGCTGACGCATATTGTAGAGATGCTGCTGTTGCCGTTGAAACAGCTAAAGACATGATGAAAAGAAAGCATAATCAATTAAAAGCTTAGGCCNNTTAATTAAAAGAAAGAGTAATTACTTCAATTAGAAATTTGATATTACTGACTCAAACATCCTTAATCCCGAAATGCTACCTAACTCCTTATCAACTGCTCGTTCTGGATGTGGCATCATTCCGATAACGCGCTTGTTTTTTGAGCAAACTCCTGCGATATCTTTGATTGAACCATTTGGATTGTCTCTATACTTTAAAACAATTCCTTCATTTTGTTCTAATTCCTCAATTTCTGGGCCATTTAAGAAATACTGACCGTCATGATGCGCTATAGGAATTGAAATAGTTTTATTGTGCTCAAAATTAGAGGTAAAAAATGTTTTATTGTTTGCCACAATCAAATCTTGGTCCTTACAAATAAATTTTTGATTAGTATTTGGTATTAATGCTCCCGGTAATATCTTTGTCTCTGTTAAAATTTGAAACCCATTGCAAATTCCGATAATAAATCCCCCAATCTCATAAAAGTTTTTAACAGCTTTCATAATAGGAGATTTTGCCGCTATCGCTCCGCATCTGAGATAGTCACCATAGGAGAACCCTCCCGGAAGTACAACGAGGTCAACTTTTGGAAGGGTTGTCTCTTTATGCCAGATCATTTTGACATCAAATTCAGGAAATATTTCAAAAGCTCTTTGACAATCTTTGTCACAATTAGAACCAGGAAAAACTATGACTCCNCACTTTATTATTCTGAAACCTCATAATATTTAAATTCTTCAATTACGGAATTAGTAAGCAAATCTGCACAGATTCTTTCTACTTCCTTAATAGCTTGCTCCCTATTTTTTGATGATGCCGTTAATTCAAAGAGCTTTCCTTGTTTTACATCCAAAATATTTCCTAGATTATTTATGTTGATAGATTGCTTGATAGCCTCTCCTTGTGGGTCAAGAACACCTTTTTTAAGAATAACCTCAACTTTNAATTTGAAAACTTNTTCATTAAGGGTCATCGTACNGCACTTCTCACATTTTTTGGTAATAAATCAAATCTATCCGCTACTTCAGTGTATGCAATTGAAATACTACCTTCATTCAATCTAAAAACATCTTTATCGAGGCGTTTTTTTGTTTTTGAGTCCCATAGACGACAGGTATCAGGACTTATTTCATCAGCAATAATAAGTTTTTCGCCCTCTGATCTGAAGCTTCTACCGATTTCAATCTTGAAGTCTACAAGTGTCAGATTAACTGCAGAAAGCAGGCCACATAGAAAATCATTTGTTCTTAAGGCTATCTCAAATATCTCTCCTAGCTCTGTTTCTGTAGCCCACTCAAAAGTACTTATTTGACTTTCAGTAACCAATGGATCATTTAGACTGTCATCCTTGTAGTAAAACTCCACTAATGGTCTGGGTAAGCGTTTACCTTCCTCTATGCCCAATCTTTTTGATAAGGAGCCAGCTGCAATATTTCGGACGACTACTTCTAAAGGTATGATGTCACACTTTTCTACTAATTGCTCGCGCATATTTAATCTACTAATAAAGTGGGTTGGAACATTAACAGAATTAAGTTTTTGCATAAAAAATTCTGACAAAAAATTATTTAGAACTCCCTTACCTTCTATTACCTCCTTTTTTTTTGCATTAAAGGCAGTTGCTTCATCCTTGAAATGCTGGATTAGGCTATAGGAATCTCCCGTAGAGTACAAAATCTTCGCCTTGCCTTCATAAAGTTTTTTCTTTTTTTTTATAGTCATTATTTGGTGCCAAAAACTCTCTTAAATAAAGTGTCAACAAATTTTGTATGATACTCCAGTTTAGAAATCTCCAATAGCTCATTTTCATTTATATGTGACTTTATAAAACTATCTCTTTGAGCTTCTTCTATGAAGTCCANATTTTCTGAGTTCCAAACCTTCATTGCAACTTTCTGTACGTTAGCATAAGCATCCTCACGGCTAACTCCTTTCTGGGTCAACATAAGTAATAACTGCTGTGAATTGTAAAGGCCTTTAGATTTTTCCATATTCCTTTTCATATTTTCTGGATAAACACGCAAATCCTTTATAACTTTTGTAAGACGTGTGATNGCAAAATCTAACGTAATAGTTGTATCTGGACCAATATTTCTTTCTACCGAGCTATGAGAAATATCTCTTTCATGCCAAAGCGTAATATTTTCAAGTGCGGGGATTACGGCCATCCTAACTAATCTTGCTAAACCAGTGAGGTTTTCTGTAAGTACTGGGTTTCTCTTATGTGGCATAGCGCTTGAACCTTTTTGGCCTTCCGAAAAGTTCTCTTCTGCCTCAAGTACTTCAGATCTACTCAAATGTCTAATCTCTGTTGCGATTCTTTCGATAGAGGAGGCTACAATTGCCAACACAGAAAAAAACATTGCGTGTCTATCTCTAGGAATGATTTGGGTTGATATTATTTCCGGATTGAGATTAAGTTTTTTACACACCATTGCCTCCACCCTCGGATCAATGTTCGCAAAAGTTCCAACAGCNCCAGATAGTGCGCCAGTTGAAATTTCTATCTTAGCATTCTGTAATCTCAAAAGATTTCTTTTCATCTCGGCGTATGCCTGCGCGAGTTTTAAACCAAAAGTTGTTGGTTCTGCAAATATCCCATGACTGCGCCCTATACAAATAGTATTTTTATGTTCGAAAGCTCTTACCTTTATAACATCTAACAAGTCTTGTAAGCCTTTTTCAAGATAGTTAGATGCGTTAACTAATTGTATGTTGAAACATGTGTCAAGCACATCAGAAGACGTTAAACCTTGGTGCACAAATCTTGAGCTCTCTCCAACAAACTTTGAAAGATATGTAAGAAAAGCAATTACGTCGTGCTTTGTTATTTTTTCAATAGCATCAATTTCATCAATGTCATAATCGATACCGCTAGCCTTTAACACATTTTTCGTTGTTCCCTTAGGAATAAGGCTTATACTTTCCATAGCTTCGCAAGCATATGCTTCGATTTCAAACCAAATTTTATACTTTTCTTGCTGTGACCATACTTTTATCAGTTCTGGTCTAGAGTAACGCTTTATCATCTCTTAAATTTCATTGGGACACTAAGNTATAGTTATTATTTATTAATGTAGAGTGCAACGAATTAATTGTTTTCTTTTACTTTTTTAACTATTTTTTTGATATCTAACCTATTCAATTCAAGAGTATTAATGGGGCTCCAGTCTTTCATATAATTTCTTTGCCAAGTTCTTTGTCTTTTTGCAAATTGGCGTGTCTTAAGGGCAANATTTTGGAATAGTTTTTCAAAACTTATTTCCCCATTTAAGTACCTAACTATATCTTCTGCGCCTATTGCTTTTGTAAAAGGTAATTTTTTATCCCAACAAGTGTTATAGACCTTCTCTACTTCTTTTATAACACCACACTCCAACATATGATTGACCCTATTACTTATCCTATTAGCCAAACCTTCTTTTTCTAATTCAACCAATAATAAAGTTGCGTTTGATGCAGAAATTAATGGGGACGTATTCTTGCTTTGCCAATATAATATACTCTTTCCGGTTGCTTCTAGCACTTCCCATGCTCTTTGAACTCTTCGTCTGTTATTGGTATCTATTTTCTCTAAAATACCAGGATCATTCATATTTAAACCCTCTAAGAAAAAAGATAGATCACATGAATTTGCAAAATCTCTGATCTCTTCTGGAATTTGAGGAATTTGTGACAAACCGTTTAATAATGCGTTAAAATATAATCCTGTACCACCGACAAAAATAAACGTTTTTGAGNTTTTTGAATATAGATCAAAAATATTTTTGACATCTTTGATCCAATCTCCAACGCTATAATTAANANGACATGAAACATGACCATAAAGATCATGCATTGTCTTCTTTTCTGTTGGGCGATCTGTAAGTATTTTCCAACAATCATACACTTGTAGAGCATCGGCATTAATTATCACAGGGCTTTCAAAATAATCAGAAAGCTCCATGGCNAAAGAAGATTTCCCCGAGGCTGTACAACCACTTATACAAATAAATTTGTGCATAGATCCAAAGTACTATTATTTGATAAGTTTAATACAGATATAATTTATCTTATAGTTTCTTCTTTAGGTATTATTTTTCTATTCCAAGCGCCAAGATATATTGCTCCAGATGTTATTAGTGCTTGAACAAGAAATGCAATAGATATGAGANAAAAGTAATGATTAACGGACCCTGTAGTATATCTTGAAACAATGATACTGCCTATTATAACGATTAATAAACGAATAATTGCTGCGATAGCAGGCCAGAGAACTCGTCCTGCACCCTGAGATGCAAAATATAAACACAACCCACTAGCAAAAAAGATATAGAAAGGACCAACAATTTCTAAGTAAGTTTTGCATACTTCCTGAGCATTCTGGTCAGATGTAAATGCATTAGACCAAAAACTAGGGTAGAAATAGGCACCGAANCCTATTAAGCCAGCNGCCAAAGCACTATAAAGAGTAGCAACCCATCCAATGTTTAAAGCCCTCTTTAATTTATTAGCACCAATATTTATCCCTATTAAAGCAGTTGATGCTGCTCCAAAGCCAAAAACAATTGGAATAATAAGAAATTCCAAACGTGCCCCAACGCCATAGCCTGCGAGTGTCTGAACGCCAAAATTTGTCATGTACGCGGTTATGACAACAACTGACCCCCAAGTGCAAAATGCATTTATTGACGCTAAAGATCCTAATTTAACAATAGAAATNATGCTACTAGGATTAAAAAACCGGATTGATATCTTTAGTTTTAATGCGTTACTTTTGTGCATAAGCCAAAATAGCAAACAAAAGGCAGCTATCCCATTTCCTATAACAATGGAAAGTGANGATCCTGCAATACCCATGCTTTGTATAGGGCCTATGCCAAATATGAATATTGCTCCCAATATTATTTGAACCAATGACCCAATACCTAAGAAAAGTGCGGCAATGAACATGTTGCCTGTTGCTCTNACTACGCCAGCCATACCATTTGCAACCCAGATGGTAAATGACCCAGCAAAGAGAACGTTAGAGTATTTCAAAACTTCTTCTAAAACTTCTTTGCTAGCCCCAAGGCTTACATAAATTACCTCACCGAATATTAAAAAAATAATGGCAAATAGTATACCTAGACTAAATGTAAGTATTAGACCACTTAATGCAATCTCTTCAGCTGCCTGAACATTATTAGCGCCAAGCTTTTGAGCCACTAAACCGGTAATGGCACCACCTATTGTTCCAGCTGATAGCATTAAGAGCAAAAAGAGCATGGGAAAGCCCAAGGCCAAGCCGCCTAGGGGNATCACNCCGAGTTGTCCAATGTAAAAGCCTTCTANAATGAAAGTAATAATCCACATAGACATTGTGAGNATGTTAGGAATAGCTAGTTTAAGAACTANTGATCCAATATGCGCACTNAGNAATTCCGACTTGTTTATCAATCTATATTCCTTGAAGTTATACAAATAAANGCANAATGTGTTACAATTGATTTAATGNTANTATAAATATAAACTTGNAAGATNTTACCTTTAATTAACTAATTTTTGGCTTGAATACAAAGTGAAAATTGCATTTAAAAATTCATACCCAAAATGTCCAAAGGGAATGTCAGTGAATGAGTGGAAAGCTAGAGTTGACTTAGCTGCGATCTATAGATTAACTGACTACTATGGTTGGACAAGCGTTGTTTATAACCATATAACCTTAAGAATTCCAGACACTGATACTTTTCTTATAAACCCCTTTGGCCTTAGATACGACGAAATTAATGCATCGAATTTAATTAAGATTGATTTAGATGGAAACAAGTTGGACCCTAATGATTGGCCCATAAATCAGGCTGGATATAATATTCATTCTGCTATACATAAAGCAAGAAATAAAGACCTTCATTGTGTTATGCATACCCATGAACCATTGAGTCAAACAATTGCTGCGCTAAAAGAGAAGGTCATACCTATGTTTCAAGAGGCTTGCCAATTATATGAAAGGGTAGGCTATCATGATTTTGAGGGTATAGTTCTGGACGCCTCTGAGAAAAAAAGACTTATTAAATCTCTTGGTAAGTCAAATCATACATTAGTTTTAAGAAATCATGGCTTAATTACTGCTGGACCAAGCGCTATTTGGGCGTTTATTAGGCACCAAGTGTTTATTAGGAATGCCGAGATACAACTNAGAGCAATGAGTTCGGGTGGTAAGATTATAAAAATTCCAAAAAAAGTTATGGTTCATACTAGAAAACAGTTCGAAGNTGGNGCNGCNCANGGAGGAGCCGAAGTGAGGCATCCTGAGTGGCCAGCTTATTGGAGATTGCTGGATAAGCTTGACCCTAGTTGGAAAAAATAAATTCTAAATTTTAAATATTTCTTCCATTAGATTAAAGCTCGGCTTTACTTCCTTNGTGTAGTTTGAATATTCTCCAGGATATAGGATACTGTTNATGTCTGCCGCTATTGATGCCCCGAGATTTACTTGAGTATCTTCTATCGCGANGGCCTCGCATGGACTAACCCCAATTTTTTTGAGCGCGTTTCGATAAATTTCGGGATTTGGTTTTGGATGNAAGCAGTCTTTAGATGTAGTAATTATATCAAAGTCATTAAAGTTTACTTTATCTTCAAGTGCTTTAGATAACGACTTTATATTTGTCTCTGAAGTAGTTGTTATTAAACCAACTTTTAAATCGCTTGCTTTGCTATGGTGAAATACTTCAACAAACTCAATCCGTGATATATCTTCTTGCTCTATAAGTTCTGCATAAATCTCTTCTTTTAGATTGTGAATTTTATCAACTAAGTCTTCTGCTATGCCTGGTATTGTGAAATTTCTTATTCTATCTTTGCCGCCGGGGACTTTAAGCATTTCGCAATAGTTTGCAACGTTCCAGTAACAGTCAATGTTTAATCTTTTAAAAGCTAAATTGTAACTCCGTCTTTGTATCTCAGAGGTTTCAGCAATTGTTCCGATAGANCCAAATAAGACTGCTTTTAAGTTTTTATTCACTCCATACCTCCACTAAATTTTGTACCCCTTAACATTTTTATTTGATATCCCATGATGCNTGGAATGCTTTTTTTAATTTCTCAATATTAAAATCTTTTTGTCTAGCCGCCTCCAAAATTGGAACCTCTTTCTTTACAACAAGGTCCAACGCATGAGGCAATGCATCCAAATGCTTTTTTGGCACTGTCATAGCACCATGCTGGTCAGCATGTATAAAGTCTCCAGGCTTTATTTCTAATCCCAATATATTTACAGGTGTGTCTAACTCAGTGATATGTACAAAGGCGTGACTAGGCCCTATGCTTCCCGCAATAACTTGATACCCAGAATCCAGCATCCCTAAATCTCTTAGCAGTCCATTAGTAACAGTACCTTTAATTTTCAATCCCTTATGTACTGCAACATTAAGCTCCCCCCAAAAAGCTCCAATACAGTTGGGAAAGTCCGTGTCTTCTATAACGACTACAGGGTTTTCTTCATTTTTGACGATATACTCGTAATATTCCATACGGATATTGTTAATTTCTTTTTGAGATATGACTGGGGGTGAAGAGGCACGTATCTTAGCTGTTTTTGCAAAACCAACAATGGGCTGGGTAGAATTTTGCGCTGTAACCATCGAGCTTTTAGTAAATCCTGTAGCGGATCTGGTGCCTAATATAACATCCATAGCATTACACATTGTTGGCGTATCGTATTTAGAAGTTGTTTTAATAAGTTGATCAATATTCATAATCTATTCTTTACCCAATTTTCTGCTGCCATCAAGGTGATATTTTCGTCGTCCTGTCCAATATGTCGATATCCTGCATCTTCCAAAAATGAAGAAGATCTATGAATATCCAGTTTTCTTTAAGCTTCTTTCCTTCTCTCCTGTAAATATCAATTACCCGCATATCGCCTCTTTTCCCTGTGGATGGCATCCCCATAAATCCTCCTGAATGGACCAACGAAAGATTTGGCCAACCAAAAAACCCTCCAAAAAAACCTTCTGTTATCCTGCAAATATGCCCATTAAACTGGCGTTCCTTAAAACTTTCTCTGAATGGTCCAGAGTGTTGCTCGGCATACCTTTCGATTGTATACGTGGCTCCTATGCCTGATGGACCCCACCATAACATATCTTGGTGCCAGCTTTTTTTAAGCTCCTTTATTAATGAATCTCTATCAGTTGATTTCCAAACCTTTAAATCATCGATCATATTTTCAATAGCTTTTTTAGTTTTGACAGTTTCTGCCGCATCTTGATCGTCAAATAATAGACCATCATGTGATGACGGACCGGGTTGAACAAGATTAGCACCTGTTTGATAATGAAAAGGGTATACCCCTGCTTGAGACATAAGGTGGGGAATATCAAAAAACATTGCTGTTTCCACAATTTTATTTGAAACAATTTTGTTGAATTCTGCATATCGCAGAAAAGTCAGTTTTTTATTTGGTGATATTTTTAGCCATGGTTTATCAAATAGACCCATCAAGTGGCCCATTGAAACAACCCAAACGCCCTCATGGCCAGGAATAGTATTAGCACCTGCAAAAAAAATATCCATTCTGCGTGTTAAGGAGGAAAGACTTTTTTTTAATGGTTCCCAAAAGAGTTTGCATACAGTTTCTGAGTTATAAATTTCATTGAAGGGATGAAATCCACGCCATATGAGATCGTCAGAAACATATTTCTTGAACACAGATTTTGTTTCTGGCTGTTTGTCTAAAGCGTCATAAAAATCGAGTAGCACCTGTTTCTCAGATTGGAAATTCATATAGGAAAAAAAAGTTTTAAAAAATCACTATTTAGATTATCATCAAAAAATACATTTGCAAGCGTATGCAATATTTATTCTATGGACAAAAATGATAATGTTTAAATATACAGAAAGCTCTATTAATGTATACCAGACTGAAGCTAATAAATTTCACCTAGATAATTTATTAAAATATACTAAATCGAAAATATTAAAATCCTTCATCCAGTTCACGGTTTTTATTCCGTTTGCAATTCCATGGGCTGTCAAACATAGTGGGATTAAAATTTTAAGGAGAAAAAATGAAACTTAAATCAATTATAGCAATACTAACTGCTACATTTATTTCAACTAGTGTGTGGGGTGGCCACCACGCTTGTGATTATAAAAACAAAGAAGAATTGACAATGCTTTCTAACAGTTACGATGCGTGGAAGGCAGTCACTAATGCTATGGCTTCGTGTGGGAACTTTACGGCAACACTTGATAAAGATTTTCAGCAAAAGCATAGCGATGCTTTGGCGGCTAACCCATCACTTTACGATATTGTAGGCATCTCTAATGGTTCCATCACGCCACTTATAAACGCTGGGACGGTAAGACCCTTGGACGATTTAGTAAAAAAGTATGGTTCTCAGTTACTGCCAAACCAATTAATAAAGATTGATGGTAAAATTATGGCTATAGCGATGTCAGTAAATAACCAACATATGATGTATAGAGAAGATATTTTCAGCAAGCTTGGAATATCAGAACCAAAAACTTGGAGTGATGTACTTTCTGCAGCAGAAAAAATCAAAGCATCCGGAATGGTTGAATACCCCTATGGAGGAGCATTCAAATCAGGATGGAATATCGCTGAGGAGTTTGTAAATATGTATTTAGGAAATGGTGGATCGTTTTTTGGAAGTGGAAATGCTCCAGCTATAAATAATGCAATGGGTGTAAAATCACTGGAGACTTTAAAAAAGCTCACAGCATATATGGATCCAGAATATCTAGCATCCGACTCAACTTATGCTCAAAAGCAAATGCAACAAGAAAAAATAGCAATGGGCGTTTTGTGGGCGACTAGAGCGGCAGCTATGGATAATGCAGAAGAAAGCAAAGTTGTCGGAAAGATTAAAATGGTGAGTGCTCCCATGGGGGACACAAGACCAGCCTCAAGTTTATGGTGGGATGGAATAGCGATAGCCAAAAATATTTCAGATGCAGAAGCTGAAGCTGCTTTTCAGGTAATCATGGAAGGTATTGATAAAGAAATGGTGGAAGCTAACAATGATAAGGCGGTTTGGCTTATCGATGGTTACAAAGCCGGAAAATCTGCAATGGGCGCTAAAATGACCGCTGATAACGGTGCTGTACCGTATCCATCAGGAACAAGAATGGGTGCTATGCATGGGGCTCTTGGCACCGTAGTACCAGATTTTTTGACTGGAAAAAAGTCTGCCAAAGAAACTTTAGCGGCTATCGAAGATGCATACATTGCAAAGGCTAAAGAACAAGGCTTGATGTAATATATTTTGGGGGCTTACAAGAGCCCCCAACTTTTCTATGAAAAATAGAGATTTTATATTTTTTGTTGGCCCATCATTAGTGGCAATGTTTGTTTGCATTGCTATTCCTCTGATATTTGTTCTAGAACAAAGCTTTTTTGTCAACAAAAAGGTCTATAAAGAAGTAGAGGTTGAGTCTTGTGTTGCTGGTTTCACAGGTCAGATATGTAGCGTTGAGATGCAAACCAAACCACAACTAGATGAAAAGGGAGAAATTATCACTCAGAAAGAATTTGTAGGTCTAGAGAGCTACGAGAGGCTAATTAATTTCGATGCAGTGAAGAAAGCTTTTTGGCAACAAAATTTTTTAGAGTTAGAAAATGTAAAGTTTTTTAGCGCTTTGCGTTTCACTATAACTTTTTGTTTAATAACACTTCCATTTGTAATTATTCTTGGGTTAGTTATTGCTTTAACGGTTAACAATTTATTATCATCTCTAAAAGGCCCAATCATTTTCGTTTCTCTTTTGCCTTTTATAATTACACCAATAATAGGTGCGTTATCCATTAGGTGGTTATTCGTTGGTGATGGAATTATAACCACATTTCTCGAATGGTTAACAAATTCGAATATTTCAATGTTTTCAAATTCTTGGACGCTTGAATTGATGATGATTTTATATCGTATTTGGCATGTTTGTCCCTTTGCCTTCATTGTATTTTACGCAGGCTTGCAGACAATTAATAAAGAGATGCTTGAAAGTGCGATAGTAGATGGAGCAAATAGGTATCATCGATTAAGATTTATAATAATCCCTCATTTAATGCCTCTCATAGTATTTGTATCACTTATCCATTTGATGGATAGTTATCGAGTTTTTGAGGAGATTGTTGCCTTTTCTTCCGATGCATATGTTATTTCGCTTCAATGGCTTACTTATGATTTTCTTAGGCTTGATGATACAGGTAATAGGTATATAAGTAGTGCTTCGGCAAGTTCAATTTTAACAATGATTGGAATATCTATTTTACTTTATCCTCTAATTAAAAAGACTTGGAATGACTACAGGGAGGGTAAATTATGAGTTTTTTAGATGCCTCAAATCAGCCATTTGCCCTGAAGGCATTCTCAACACTTTTTATACTCGTATGGTGTCTGATTGCCTGCTTCCCTCTTCTCTGGATAACAATAATGAGTTTAAAATTGCCTTTAGATGCATTTGATTCGAATTTTTTCAATGTTTTAGTAGGACCGGTTACTCTAAAACTTAAAAATGGAGTTTCTATAGCTAGCTTGCTAGCTATCTCTCTGTTTTCAATGTATTTTTATTCAAGACGTCAAAGGCTGCGGAATTATTTAAGAGCCCCAATCGGATTCTCTAAAGATGTGACATTGTTTTTGTTCATATTTTTATTATACATATTTTGCTGTATTTCCATTTTAATAATATTCAGTAAATTTTTTGATGCTTATTTAGGATTATTTGGAGCAAAAATTTTTGGTTTTACGTTGGATCACTATCATGCAGTCTGGACAGAAAGAGGTTTTTCACTATTTTTTAAAAACTCTTTAATTGTGACCTCTGGAGTAGTTATTATTTCTTTATCATTGGGCACTCTCGCTGGGTATGGTCTTGCCAGAAAAGAAAGCTCAATTGCTTTTTGGATTCTGATTATTGCTCTAATATTTAGGGCTTTACCGCATTCGGTTCTAGTAGCGGGCTACTTACCATTTTTTATGAAATCAAATGCAATTTTATCACCAATTTTTGGAGAGTTCGCACCTGTATTATACGGACAACCCTTGGCAGTGATCGTGGTCTTGGTTGCTATTAATCAACCATTTACAATCTGGCTTATGCGCTCATTTTTTCAAAATATTCCAAAAGAGCTTGATGAAGCAGCAAGAATTGATGGATGTTCGCACTTTCAGGCCTTTCGAAAAATAATTATACCCGTCATGTGGCCCGGTGTTATAACAGCCGGTTTATTTAGCTTCATGCTAGGTTACAACGACTATTTAGTGTGTTCGCTTTTATTAGATGGTCAAAACCAAACAATGGTGCCATCTATCACTGGGCTATTTAATAGAGATACTAGTACGACTGATGAAATAGTTGCAATTGCAGCGGCGGTTTCTATAACCGCGCCTTTGTTTTTTATTGTTTTGATTTTCCAAAAACAGATAGTTAGTGGGTTAACAGCTGGTGCTGTTAAAGGATAATAATATTTTTAAGGAGTAAATAATGGTTGATTTTTTAAAGAGAAGTAAACCCGAGGGTGAAAAATGGGATGAGGATGAAAAAGTAAGAAAGTCTGTTGAAGAAATTTTAAATAATATCGAGAAAAGAGGTGACTCAGCAATTAGGGAATTATCAAGGAAATTTGACAACTTTTCTCCTGATTCTTTTCGTTTAAGTGAAGATGAAATAAGAAAGTGCATGGAAAAAGTGGACCAGAGGGATCTTGATGACATTATCTTTGCACAAAAGCAAATACGGCGATTTGCAGAGGCTCAATTAGGTAGTATAAAAGATATAGAATTAGAGACTATGCCGGGAGTAATCCTAGGACATAGAAATATTCCAGTTCAGTCAGTGGGTTGTTATGTTCCGGGTGGTAAATTCCCAATGGTTGCATCTGCACATATGTCTGTCTTGACGGCATCGGTTGCTGGCGTGCCCAGAATAATTGCGTCGGCTCCACCCGTTAACGGAGAACCTCATCCGGCTATTGTTGCCGCTATGAAACTAGGAGGCGCTCATGAAATATATGTATTGGGTGGTATTCAGGCTGTTGCAGCTATGGCAATAGGAACGGAAAGCATCAAGCCCGTTGATATGTTGGTTGGACCCGGAAATGCTTTTGTTGCTGAAGCGAAAAGACAACTATTTGGAAGAGTCGGAATAGACTTATTTGCTGGTCCAACAGAAACAATGGTAATTGCTGATAATAGTGTTGACGCTGAAATGTGTGCAACGGATTTACTTGGTCAAGCGGAACATGGATATAATTCCCCCGCGTGTCTTATAACAAACTCCAAAAAACTAGCAGAGGATACTATTAGCGAAATTGAAAGACTTTTAAAAATATTGCCAACTTCCGAAACCGCGCGCGCTAGTTGGGATAATTATGGAGATATAATCTTGTGCTCAACACATGAAGAAATGTTGAAGGTTGCTAATGATATGGCCTATGAGCACGTGCAAATAATGACTGATCGAGATGATTGGTATCTGAAAAACATGCATTCATATGGTGCTCTCTTTTTAGGACCACGAACGAATGTAGCAAATGGAGATAAAGTAATCGGCACTAATCATACTTTGCCTACAAAAAAAGCAGGGAAGTATACAGGCGGACTTTGGGTAGGAAAATTCATCAAAACGCATAGCTATCAAAGAATCATCACAGATGAAGCTGCATCTTTTATAGGAGAGTATGGCTCCAGGCTTTGTATGTTAGAAGGCTTCGTTGGTCATGCAGAACAATGTAATGTGAGAGTAAGGCGGTATGGTGGAAAAAATGTGCCATATGGAGAAGCTGCTAAATGATGTCTAATCAAAGATCGGCATTCTTAAAATCATTACTAGCACCACTATTTGAGGCGATGGGAGATTTTTCGCTTTCTCAAGTAAAACCTGAGTTGGAAAAAATATTTTCGCAAGATTGCCTTGTTCATATGTGTTTTCCGTTTAATGACATGCAGGGTTCTGATTCATTTTATACTAATTGCTTAGAAAAATTAAGCACAGCAGTTCCTGACCTCGAAAGAAGGAATTTAATTGTGCTAGCAGCAACAACAGAGCATGGTAATGAATGGGTTTCAACGATGGGTAATTATGTCGGTACATTTCAAGAGCAGTTTTTAGATATTTTACCTACCGGTCACCTTATGCATATGCGATTTCATGAATTCTTCAAATTTGAAGATCGGAATATTACTGAAGTGCAAGCTATTTGGGATATACCGGAGCTTATGATGATATCTAATTCGTGGCCACTAGCCCCCCAATTAGGAAAATTTATTTTAACGCCATCACCAGAAACAAATGATGGTATTTTCGTGTCTGGAGATGGAGCAAAAAATGAACAGAAAATTAAAAATATGTTAACTGATTTATGCAGACATCCAGAGAACCCTGATCCAAGGGTGATGAATTTAGACCTTCACTGGCACCCAAATTTTAATTGGTATGGTCCAGCAGGGATAGGAACATGTCGAGGCATAGATGGCTTTAGAAACTGGCACCAAATCCCATTTTTAAGAGGTATGCCAAACAGAAAAGTTGACAAATCGTCCGATAAATTTTCGGATTGGGAAGCGCATACACACTGGATTAGTGAGGGTGATTATGTTTCAGAAACTGGTTGGCCAAACATGATTATGAAATTAACCAATGATGGCTGGATGGGGATTCCGCCAGTAAACAAAGAAATTTTGTTAAGAAGTTTAGACTTTTGGCGTATTGGAAAAGATGGTCGTATAAAAGAAAATTGGGTTCTTGTCGACCTATTAGATATGTATAACCAAATAGGAGTTAACGTATTCGATAGAATGAGAGAGTTCAATAAGGCAAAAATATCTAGATCGGGGGCAACCTAAGATGAACCTTCCTCAGACCCCTAGCTTTTCGCTTGCTAATAAAAACGCATTAGTGGTAGGAGCTTCTTCTGGGATAGGTCTTGCTTGTGCCGTAGCACTTGCAGACTATGGTGCTAAGGTAACTCTTGCTGCACGAAGAACAAAAAAAATTAAAGAACTAGCAGAAAAATTGAATAATAAAGGCTGTGATGCATCTATTTTGGATTTTGATATAAGTAATTTAGAAAATATTGAGGAAAATTTACTATCAAAAGGTCCTTATGATGTTTTGGTAAATTCAGCTGGAATAGCGAAACATTCTTTATCAAAAAATACAAACGTTAGCGATTTTGATGAAGTACTAAATGTTAATTTAAAGGGGGCTTTTTTCTTAACACGGACTGTAGCTAATCAATTACTTAAAGATAAGAAATCCGGCTCGCTTATAAATATTTCATCCCAGATGGGTATTGTAGGTGGCTTAGAGAGATCTGTTTATTGTGCATCAAAGCATGCGGTAGAAGGATTTACCAAAGCAATGGCAATAGAATATGGACCATATGGAATTAGAATTAACACTATTTGCCCTACTTTTATTTTAACTGAGTTAACTCGTTCCACTTTTGAGGATGCAAAAAAAAGAAAATGGATAGAGGAAAAAATTAAGCTAGGAAGAGTTGGGAAAGTTGAAGATATAATGGGTGCAGTTATTTACCTAGCGTCAGATGCCTCTTCATTAGTCACTGGTTCTGCTTTGATGGTAGATGGAGGATGGACCGCTGAATGAAAATTAATAAGATAACTTCTGCACAAGTTGCAAAATTAGCTGGAGTTTCCCAATCAGCTGTAAGTAGGGTATTTACTCCCGGAGCATCCGTCTCTATTAAGACCACCACAAAAGTGAAAGAAGCCGCTTTAAGCCTAGGATATCGACCCAACTCAATTGCTAGAGCTATGGTATCCGGAAAAAGTCGAATGATCGGTGTAGTCGTAGCATACTTAGAAAACCAGTTCTATCCTGAGGCGCTAGAACGCCTTTCGAATTGTCTTCAGGAGAAAGGATATCATGTGTTGATTTTTATGGCGGGTAAAGACAGGCAAAGTATAGATAACGTAATCGAAGAAATTTTGGACTATCAAGTAGATGGAATAATTGCAGCATCAGTGTCAATGTCCTCTGGTCTATCCGAAAGATGCCGTGCTGCTGGTGTACCCATGGTTTTATTTAATAGAGCTCAAGACGATCCAAATATGTCAGCCATCACCTCTGATAACATAGAGGGTGGTAAAAAAATTGCAAAATTCTTAATTAGTTCTGGTCATAAGAAGATTAGTTACATAGCAGGATGGGAAGGTGCATCTACTCAAAGAGACCGCGAATCTGGTTTTATATCTATACTCAATGATGCTGGACTATCTTTACACAGTAGGAAAGTAGGTAATTTTGTATTTGAAGATTCTAGAGAAGCTACAAGATCAATGTTCTTTAATAATCCTCCTGAGGCGGTATTTGTAGCTAACGATCATATGGCCTTCGCGGTTATGGATACCCTCAGATATGAACTTGGACTAAAAATCCCTGACGATGTATCAGTTGTGGGTTACGACGACGTTCCGGCTGCATCTTGGCCCTCATATTTACTAACAACTGTCCAACAGCCAGTAAATATCATGGTTAGAGAGACTGTAGAGATACTGATTGAAAAAATAGAAAATCCCGAGGCGAGACCTCAAAAAATTAAGGTTGATGGACCGCTTATTTTAAGAAAATCAGCCAAAATTCATAAAGGAAATTAATAATGAAGGGCTTTGCAGAGAAATGGAAAGACTTACCAGAATATATATTGGGAATTACTAAAGAAATTTGGGAAGATAGGGGTATTGATACATTAAATCATTATTACACTAAAGATATTCCCATGCGGTTTCCTGAAGGTATTTCTATCGGCAATCAAAATACGATTAATGGAACCTTAGCAACTTTATCTGAATTTCCAGATAGACAATTAACCGGAGAAGATGTGATTTGGAGTGGAGATGATGAAACTGGTTTTTTATCTTCACACCGCTTATTAACGATGGGAACTCACCTAGGTAATGGCTATTTTGGTAAAGCAACTGGTAAGCGTTTTGTAATAAGAGCGATTGCAGATTGTTCCGCTATAAATAATCAGATAAATGATGAATGGTTAATCAGAGACACTGCTGGGATTGTTAAACAATTAGGAATGGACCCCAAAAAATTTGCAATAGACTTAATTGAAAGAGAGGGGGGTCCAGAAAATTGTATCAAGCCCTTTTCTCCATCAATAGATGTAAAGGGTCCTTACAGAGGCACTGGTAATGATAATGAGTGGGGCCAGAAGTTAAGTGATATCCTTTCTGGAATTATGCAAAAAAACTACTCTATTATCCAAAAAGAATACGATCGAGCTGTTCAAACCGAACATCCTGGAAGCACTACAGTGCATTCCTGGGCTGATACTGAATTTTTATGGATGGGGCTGAGATCGTCTTTTCCAAACGCAACATTTAAACTAGAGCATGTTATTGGCAGGGAAGACCCTATGCTTTCGCCAAGAGCGGCTGTCCGTTGGAGTTTAAGTGGTAAACACGAAGGTTGGGGTATGTTCGACGAACCCAGTGGTGCAGAGGTATACATTATGGGATTTACCCACGCCGAATTTGGTCCCTATGGATTAAGAAAGGAATTTACTCTTTTTGATCCAGTTTCAATTTGGAAACAAATATATATACAAAAATAAATTTTATATTGGTAAAAAAAGGAGAACTTATGTCTCAGTTAGATATCGAAAGCAGAATTATACGTTATGGTGAACTTATACCTTGTAAAACAGCCTTTATCGATGCCCATACACCAGGATCTGACCAAAAGGAAAACTTTACTATTATAGGTGCCGGTGTTTCTGAGAGCCCAGATCAACACGTCCATCTTGCCCTTCCTCATGGATTTAATATTGGGGCTGCTGGGCAACCACCAAAATGTAGGAATTCGCTCCATAGTCACAGAACTGCTGAGGTATTTTTTGTGTTGAAGGGAAGATGGCGCTTTTTTTGGGGTCGTTGGGGTACTGCGGGTGAGGTTGTTCTTCAAGAAGGAGACATTATTAATATTCCCACAGGGATTTTTAGGGGTTTTGAAAATATAGGGAATGACTATGGGATGATTATGGCAATTTTAGGGGGTGATGATGCCGGAGGAGGTGTCATTTGGGCTCCTCAAGTTTTAGAGGACGCAAAAAATCATGGGCTCGTGTTGTCTGAAAAAGGTAAACTCTATGACACAAAAAAAGGTGAAAGCTTACCGGATAATATGAACCCAATGCCTTCACTAACAGAGAAAGAGTTATCTGAATTTCCAGAGCTAAAAGGGGATGATATTATTGCCAATCATGTTGCAAGATATTTAGACCTTTTATCTTTATCTAAAGATAATCCTGCTAAAGTTATTGGTGAAAAAGCTAAACTTGTAGACAAGCCGGGATTTGAAGTTGAATTTATTTCTAGAGATTCACTTTCAAACACCTCTCAAAAATCAAATAAAATAAATGTTTTGATGCCCGTTAAGGGTCATTGGAAGTTCTTTTCCAATACTTTTAAAACAGTTTTAAATCCTGGCGACACTTTTTCTGTGCCAGAAGATCTAGATTATACATTAGAACCATCAATGACCGGTGAAAGTGGTTTGTACAGGGTAATACCGACAGACGATCCAGCTGGTGCAACATGGAGNCCATAAAGTGAAAGTACTAACAACACACGTAGGATCTCTTCCTAGATCTCAAAAAGTCGTAGATTTTATTTTTGCTAGAGAAAAAAATGAACCTTTTTCAATAGATGAATTCGATGACGTTATGAAGAAAGCAGTTGAAGCGACTGTAAAGAAACAGAAAGATTCCGGTATTGATATAGTCTCTGATGGAGAAACAAGTAAAATTTCCTATGCTACATATGTCAAAGATAGATATACAGGGTTTGATGGCGATAGTCCAAGGAATGCACCTCAAGACTTGAAATTATTTCCACAATATTTAAAAAAGTTAGCCGATGACGGTGGGACCCCCCAGTACGCTCGTCCGATGTGTGTGGGTGAAGTAAAATCAAAAGAAAATAATGAACTCCAAAAAGACATAAAAAACCTAAAGTCGGCTATGAAAGTTAATAATGTTGAAAGAGGCTTTATGAACGCTGCTTCACCTGGAGTTATTTCTCTTTTTCTTCAAAATGATTACTATCCTAGTAGAGAAAAATACCTTGAGGCCTTAGCTGAGGCAATGAAACAAGAATATGATGCAATAGTTGCTGAAGGTCTCACGCTACAACTTGATTGTCCTGATTTAGCATTATCTCGACATATGCTATTTAATGATCTATCCGATGAAGATTTTATTAAAATTGCGAACCTCCATGTGGAAGCACTGAATCATGCTTTAAGAGATATTCCTTCAGAAAAAATTAGAGTTCACATCTGTTGGGGAAACTATGAGGGTCCGCATGTTTGCGATATTTCAATGAAAAAAATGTTTGATACACTTATGTCGTCAAAAGCACAGTACTTACTTTTTGAAACCTCCAATCCAAGGCATGCCCACGAATGGCAAACTTTTCAAGAGCGAAAGAATGATATTCCGGACAACAAAATACTTGTACCTGGATGCTTAGATTCTACTACGAACTTTGTTGAGCATCCAATGCTTGTTGCTGAAAGGATAAATAAGTTCGTGAATATTGTAGGACACGACCGTGTAATTGGTGGCACGGATTGCGGTTTTGGTACATTTGCTGGATTTGGAGCTGTAGATCCAGACATCGCCTATGCAAAGCTGAAATCATTAGCAGAGGGTGCGTCACTAGTAAAATGAAGCCATTTATCGTTCTTATGCCAGGAATGATGTGCAGTCAGGACNTTTTTTCTCAACAAATCAATGTGTTAGAGAACTTTTTCAATGTTATAGTTATTGAGTTCAATGAACATCGTGATATTGAGTTGGGTGTTAAAAATTTAGTCTCAAATTTACCGAATAAATTTCATCTTCTTGGGCATTCCATGGGAGGCATTGTTGCTATGGAATTTGTCAAGCAACATAGCGAAAGAGTGCTCTCTTTAGTACTTCTAAATACTAACCCCTATGAAGAAAAACAGGAGATAAAAGACAGAAGAAATATAATACTTAAAGAGTTGGATGCATTAGATTTAATTACCTTAATGAGATCTGATTATATATCTCGATACTTCCCTGATGACTGCAGAGATAAAAATATACTAATTCAAAAATGTGTTGATATGGCATCTACACTGGATAAAAAAGTTTTTTATAATCAATCTGTTGCACTCAGAGACCGAAAGGATCAAACGGCCATTTTAGAAAACCTTAATTGCAAAACGCTTCTTGTATGTGGTGAACGTGATAAAATGTGCCCTGTATCCTATCATTCTGATATGAATAAAATGATTAAAAGTTCTGATCTTATAGTTTTGGAGGGTGTAGGTCACATGCCAATGCTTGAGTGCCCTCAAAAATTAAATTATCATTTAAAAAACTTTTTCTTCAATTAAAAATAAGTAGTGTATAGTTCATAACAGTATTAGGGGGCTGATTTGAAGCTATTAGTTGCTGACATTGGCGGAACGAATGCACGCTTCGGATACCAGGAAAATAACAAATCCGAAATAAAGCATATTGAGTTCCTAAATTGTATTGATTATTCAAATATCGGCAACGCAATAGCTCATTATGTTTCTAAAAATAGACTAAATATTGAGAATTTATCTTTATCTATAGCAGGGCCCTGTGGCGACAATTTTGTGAAATTTACAAATAATCACTGGTCTTTTGATAAAAGAGATCTTTTAAACGAGACTAATTGTAATAGTTTGTTGGCCATAAATGATTTTGCTGCTCAGGGATTAGGTTTTACAAACTTCTTCAGTTCTTATTCAAACTTTTTAGATAAAAAGATACTTGATCAGCACGAACTTACTTTATTAAACCACGGAAAGTCTTTAGATGGGACAAATGTACTTATAACTGGTCCTGGGACCGGGTTAGGGGTTGGAACACTAGTTTTTATAGATAATATTCCTTTGCCAATTCAAGGAGAGGGCGGTAACGTCCACTTTTCGCCCGCGACTAACGAAGAAATAAACCTATTAGAGTGGTTATCTAAAAAGGTTGATTATGTTTCAACAGAAGAAGTTCTGAGTGGTAGAGGTCTTGTGAATATTTATAATTATTTTTGCTTTAAAGAAAATCATACCTCTGAAATGTCTTCTGCAGATCAAATTGGGCTTGCCGCAAAGGAAGGTAATATATTAGCTAGAAATGCTGCTAGGCTTATGGTCGAAATTTTTGCAACGTCTATTGCAAACAATATTCTTGTAACTGGAAGTCAAAAATGCGTAATTATTTGTGGTGGAATATCAGCAAAGCTATCTGAAGTCTTTAATGATAGCATGTTTCATGACAGGCTCCGTAATAAAGGAAAATACAAAAATTACGTTTCAGATGTACCTATTCTATTGTCGTTTGACGAAAACAATGGCTTGAAGGGATCAGCGGAAGCCTTCTACAGTCCATTTTTTCAAAGACAAAAAGTTTCTATTTAAGGTTAGAGGAAAACTCATACCACGACTTCTTTTTTATACGCTTCTGGGTTTCAAAATCAACATAGACAAGACCAAATCGTTTGTTATATCCAAAAGACCATTCATAATTATCCAATAAAGACCAAGCAAAGTAGCTTTTGATATTATAACCTCTATCCAAAAGCGTTTGTATTTCTTGAAGATGCAAGAAATAATAGTCGATCCTCTTTTGATCATCAACGTTTCCATCTACATTTAAATCTTTGTTTGCCATTCCATTTTCAGTGATATGGATAGGTAATTTCAGATTGTAGCGATTAACTTCAGTTTCAATTACTTTTTTAAGCCCCTCTGGATAAATCTCCCAATTCATCTCCGTTTTATTTAAAGGCCCTTCAATATCTGTTAATTGGAATATTTTTTCTTGCTTATCAAATTTTATTAAATTTCTTGTGTAGTAATTTATTCCAAGCCAATCTATAGGCGTTCCTATTATTTTTAGGTCTCCTTCATATTCAGCTGGCATGTAATCTCCAAGAATATTTAGAAGACTTTCCGGATATTTAGATTTAAAAACGGCGTCACTAAACCACGAGTTATGAATTTCTTCATATAAGTTTGCGGCATCAATATCTTCAGCTTTATCTGAACAACTTTCTACAGCGGCTTTATTTAATACTATTCCAGCATTCTTAAATGAATAAGACCTTATTACTTCCATTCCATACCCATGCGCTAACATTATGTAGTGCATCGCTTTCGCTGTGCTTTCAATATCTTTAAGGCCTGGTGCATGGACACCTAAGTAGTGAGAAAGCCATGCGACACACCAAGGTTCGTTTATTGTAGCAACTGAATACAGCCTATCCCCAAAATTTTTCATTATTACTTCAGAGTAATCAGCAAAATACTTCGCTGTATCTCTTTTTGCCCAGCCACCTAAATCTGCCAAATAAATCGGTAAATCCCAGTGGTAAAAAGTCCCAAATGGCTTTAAATCCAACTCAAGCATTTTATCGATGAGTTTATCGTAAAAGGATATTCCTTTTTGATTTAAATACTGATTTCCATCAGGCATCAATCTTGGCCAAGAGAACGAAAATCTATAGGCGTCGAACCCTGCATCACTAACTAACTGAAGATCGTCTTCCCAATATTCAATATGATTACAAGCTATTCGTCCATCTTGTAAATTGAAAACCTTGCCATCAATTTTAGCAAATTGATCCCAATGGCTTTTCCCGGATTCGCCAAAACTATTCCCTTCTATTTGGTAGCTCGAAGTTGCTGTGCCAAATATAAAATCTTTTGGAAACTTTTTTATTAGAGATAAATTATTCAAATAATCAGCTCTTTTTTTGTTATCTATTTGGTTAAAATTTAGTCTATTGCTTAAAAGTTAATCAGATATAGGTGCCATTTTTTAAAATAAAAATTGAACGCGCCAAATAATTACGCTAGGCTTGTAACATTGTGTAACAGTTTGAGTTTACTATAACAACAATCAATTAGGGGGGATAATGAGAATAACACGTTTTTTTCTTATTGTACTATCAATAATAATCTTGCCTTTTACCTCAGCGTTTGCGGGGGGGCATTACAGTGGGCCAGATCTTTCTGGTCAAAAAATTACGATTTCCGGACCGTGGTTGGCGCCACAAGATGACCAGTTTAGAAAAGTTATCAAGGCATTTACAGATGCTACTGGTGCGGTTGTCGAATATGGTGGGTCTGACTCTTTTGAACAACAGATCACCATTGACGTTAAAGCAGGAAGCCCGCCAAACCTAGCGATCTTCCCACAGCCAGGACTTGCAGCTAATATTGCAGCTATAGGTGGATTGACACCACTTGGAGCTGATACTCAAAAGTGGGTCTTGGATAATTACGCGGCTGGGCAATCCTGGATTGACTTGGGAACATACCCAGATAAAAGTGGCAAAGACCAGTTTTACGGCTTCTTCTACAGAGTTAATGTTAAAAGTTTAGTTTGGTATTCACCAGATAATTTTGAAGACAATGGTTATGAAGTTCCAAACACTATGGAAGAGTTAATAGCGCTTACAGAAAAGATGGCTAAAGACGGAAATACACCATGGTGCATTGGACTAGGCTCAGGCGATGCAACAGGTTGGCCTGGAACTGACTGGATGGAAGACATAATGCTAAGAACACATGCGCCGTCAGTTTATGATGCTTGGGTTACCAATGAGATGCCGTTTAATGACCCAAAAGTTATTGAAGCTATGGATTTCTTTGGGTCTTTCGCACGAAATGATGCCTATGTCGATGGTGGAGCTGCCGCTGTGGCAACCACTGATTTCAGAGACAGTCCTAAAGGTCTATTTACTTCACCTCCAAAGTGTATGATGCATAGACAGGCTAGCTTTATTCCTGCATTTTTTCCCGAAGGTGTTAAAGCTGGCGAAGACTATGACTTCTTCTACTTTCCAGCTTATTCAACAAAGAAGCTAGGAAACCCTGTTTTGGGCGGTGGAACACTTTTCGCGATTACTAATGACAGCCCGGCAACAAGAGAGTTTATAAATTATCTTAAGCATCCTCAATCTAACCATATATGGATGGAGATTGAAGGTTCTGGATTTTTAAACCCTCACAAGGGCATTGATTTAGCAAAACACTCAAGCGATACTTTCAGAGGTTTAAATCAAATTCTACTTAATGCGACCACTTTTAGATTTGATGGTTCAGACTTAATGCCTGGCCCAATCGGAGCAGGTTCATTTTGGACAGGAATGGTTGATTATACAGGAGGTAAATCTGCTAAGGATGTAACCGCTGAAATCCAAAAGAGCTGGGATGCGATAAAGTAAATCGCTCGTTAAAATTTTAGAGGCGGTTTTTTTTT